>OGCL01000191.1_pt1 | contig 70543 bp, 60 predicted proteins | sample 1570041 | NCBI WGS metagenome assembly OGCL01 (sample SAMN06266162, study PRJEB24511) | hot springs metagenome | isolation source: Hot spring water | place: South Africa: Limpopo | collected 2015-06-22
ATCAGGGATTCCCGGTCCAAGTCCGTTGGTTTACCATGGAGATAGGGTTTGATCTGCCTGTAATGTTCGAAAAAAAGAGACATATCCACGATGAGATCTCGAATCACGGGAAAGAAGGGCAGAGGTTCGATCAGGACAACCTTTCCCAATAACCTCTCCACTGGAGTTCGGCAGGCCAATACCAGTTCTCCGTTCACCTTCATTCCGCAGGAGCCACACACCGCTCCCCGGCAGGAGTAACGGAAAGAGAGTGTCCCCCAGCGCTCCATTTCGACCACACGCTCAACTCCTTCCCGACACATGACCATAACCGCATCCTGGTCCGCAAGGTAGTCGCTTCCTTTAATGGTATCGAACGCATGATTTTGCCAGGTGTCATGAATAGGGGCAGAGAGATTATCTAATGCCGCATTTATACCCCCCTGGGTAGCGACCGAATGGGATCGGAGGGGGTGGACCTTGGAGAGGACAGCCACATCCATCCCTGTTTTCTTAGCCTCCAGGGCTGCCCTCAAGCCAGCAAGTCCTCCGCCGATGATTAAGACATCGTGAAAAAGAAGTTCCATGGGAATGAAGAATCAAGGCTAAAGCCTTGAGTTACATATATCTCACTCTGTAACCCAACCCTTTAGGGTTGATAGAGGGTTTCAGAAAAAAATGGAATAGGACAAAAAAATAATTCAGCGCTGACCATGGTAAATAACCAGAAGAGGAGTTTTTCCTGTTTCACCATTCCAAGATCAATGAGAAAGAGCCGAAGGCCATAACAGGCATGGAAGATAAAAAAAAGAGCAGGATGAGGTCAAGGATTTGATTTTGGTGAAGGCGTGATAGCCATGAATCACCGTCCAACTTCCCAATCAGGGCATAGCCGGAGATGATTTTCAGCCCCATCAGAAAAAGGAGCAAGGGACCGCTGAATCGAATGAAATAGCATGAAAACATATCAAGTTCGGAGTTTCGATTTCGGAGCCTGAGAGATGATTCTCCGAACACCGAACTAATTACTCCGAACTGTTTTTATAGTCCAAGAGTGGCTTTCTGGCGGAGGGGTTTTAATAGAAAGTCGAGGGCATCAACGATAGTGAGAAAGGTAAGATCTGCTGATTGAATTAATTCTCCGGATCCTCCTTCCTTTCCGATGATGGCCATGCTGAACCCTGCCTCTTTCGACATCGGAACATCGTCCTCTCCGTTTCCAATCACTCCTGTTTTAGGGGCTCCAAGGTTTAATAAAAATTCGAGTTTCTGTGCGGATGGTTCCGGTTCTTTTAAAAAGATGATTTTTGCCTTCACTCGCTTTAAAACCTCTTCTGCCTTTTCCTGTTCTCCTTTGACCAGGATATAGATGTTGAGTCTTTTGGCGAGAAGGTTGATCTTGTCTTTTGCCTTGGGATGGACTCTTCCGTCCATAGCCAGGGTTCCTTCATAATCAATGATAAGGTGTTCAATTTCTAACTTGGCTTGGCTAGAGCTTTGAAGGGTAATCATGAGAAAATCCTCAAAAGGGGCAGGCTATAACCTTGCCCCCATCTTTAAACGTTGACGCATCACTTCATAAAGGATCATCCCACCGGAAACAGAGGCATTGAAGGAGGTGACGGGTCCCTTCATTGGAATTGAAAAGAGGCGATCACACTTCTTCTTGATCAGGGGCCTGATTCCTTTTCCCTCGGCGCCGATGACAATGGCAAGATCCATGTTGAGATCGAGATCGTAGAGCTTATCCTTTGCTTCTCCGGATGCCCCGTAGACCCAGATCCCTTCCTTTTTGAAACGGTCAATCGTTGTGGCAATGTTAACAACCCTTGCAACGGGAATATGGGCAACGGCTCCGGCAGAGGCTTTGATGGCCACTGGCGTGATCCCAACCGCTCGGTCTTTGGGAATGACGATGCCATGGGCTCCGCACCCGAGGGCGGTGCGGATGAGTGATCCTAAATTATGAGGGTCCTGAATCCCGTCAAGGATGAGGAAAAGGGCTTTTTCAAGTCCTCTCTTTGAGCTTACGAAAAGTTGATCCAAATCCACATAAGGCGTCTCTTCGATGACGCCAATGATATTCTGGTGGAGCCCTCCCTTAGCCATCTGGTCAAGGGTTTCTTTATCTGTAAATGCAAGGGGAACTTTTTTTTCCCGTGTGAGATTGATAATGGATTGGAGGGTAGGGGATGGGTTTCGTGCAGAAACCATAACCTTCTGGAAACGGAGGGGAGATGATGTCAAGGCCTCTTTAACAGGATGAATTCCGTAGATGATCGGAGACATAATTCAAAATTCCAATAACCAAATTCCAAGCCCCAAATAATAACCAAACTCCAATGACCGAATAATCTTTAAAGAATTCAAAATGAATATTTTGGGTATTGGTAATTGGAATTTATTTGGTTATTGGTGCTTGATAATTGGTTATTAAGAAATTGATCGATATATCTATCCAAATATTTCCTATGAGATATCCTCTATCATTTTCTGAACCGCTTCAATGGGATCTTTAGCCTCCTTAATGGGTCGGCCGATCACCAGATAGTCCGCACCGGCTTCGATGGCCTCTCTCGGAGTCAAGGTCCGTCTCTGGTCATCTTTTGTATCAGATGGATGACGGATCCCAGGCGTGACGATCAGAAATTTTTCCCCGCATCTCTCGCGGATGATTCCTATTTCCTTAGGAGAAGCCACGACCCCATCCACCCCTGCGTTCTGTGCAAGAGAAGCAAGCCTTCCTACCTCATCCGCCAGAGGACCCTGGATTCCCACTTCTTTTATGCTTTCCTCGTCCATGCTGGTGAGGATCGTTACCGCAAGGATGATGGGTTTTGAAAGGCCAAGATTTTTGGATATAGCCCTTGAGGCCTCTACGGTCTTTCTCATCATCTCAAAGCCACCCAGAGCATGAAGGTTGAACATGGCGACCTGATGTTTGGTTGCCTCTTCTCCGGCTTTTGCTACAGTGTTGGGGATATCGTGATATTTCAGATCGAGAAAGACCTTCTGTCCCTTCTGAGAGATCATATCAATCACTTTGGGCCCGGAGTGGGTAAAGAGTTGCTTCCCCACCTTAAATATCCCCACACGGTCCTTCAAGAGCGTGACCCATTGCTGGGCTTGGTGGAAATGGTCCACGTCAAGGGCAAAGATGATTCTGTCTTTAGGACTGGTGATTGCAGGAGGATTCATTTCAACTCTACCCCTTTTTTCAGGTAACTTACCATAACTGAGGCTCCTTTACAAGAAGATTGTGCCCTGGTATAAATAGCGAGAGGATTAAAATGACTCAGAAGGAACCGGAAAGTCAGGAGATCAGGGAAGAGAACCGTAAGATACGTTTTTTAAGGTTTTTGGTTGACCTTTCCATCCTTTCCATCCAGCAGGGCGATCTCACTCTCGGAGAAGCCTCCGAGATAGTGGTAGACGTGAGGCGGGCCGCCCTGAATCTCTTTCCAGGAAAAGAGTTGGCGTTTGAGTTGATTTACCAGCCGAGGTTTGAGCGGGCGATTCAGGAGAGATTTGGGGTTACCTCCCGAATCTCTTGAGCGATCATCTCTTTGATACTACTGATCGCCTCCTCTTTTTTTATAAGAATGATTTCGCCGGATCTTCTTTTTTTGATCTCCACCAATCCCTTCTTCAGATTCTTTTCCCCTAATGTCAACCTCAGTGGAATTCCAATGAGGTCTGCATCTTTAAACTTCACGCCAGGCGTTTCTTCTCGGTCGTCTAATAGGACTTCGATGTTTTCCGCACTGAAAGCCTGGTAAAGCTCTTCGGCTGTTTCTCTGATGGAATCTATCTTCATGTTGACAGGAAGGATCAAAACCTGAAAGGGAGCGATGGGCATGGGGAAGACAATTCCATTTTCATCATAAGACTGCTCAATGGCGGCGGCCACTGTTCTCCCTACGCCAATGCCATAACTACCCATGACGATCTCTTTCTCGTTACCTTGATCATCCAGATAAGTGGCTCCCAAAGCCTTGCTATATTTTGTACCGAGCTTGAAGGTGTGTCCCACCTCGATTCCTTTATCTAATCGGGTTTCCCCTCCACAAAGGGGGCAGAGGTCTCCGGGAGCAAATCTTCGAAGATCGGCAAACCGAGTGACCTCAACATCCCGGTTCAGGTTGACATGGATGAGGTGATGGTCTTTTTCATTCGCGCCGGTCACAAAGTTAACCATGGTTTCGATGTCCAGATCCCCATAGATGGGAATGGAAAGGCCTATCGGACCTGCAAATCCTTTAGGGGAACGAGAAACCTTCTCGATCGTCTCCTCATCCGCCAGTTGCAGGTCATCCGTTCCAAGAATCGCTTTGAGCTTTTTTTCGCTGATTTCATGATCACCTCTGACCAGAGCCGCTAACGGTCCCTTATCCGAAACAAAGATGAGTGTTTTGACCAGGTCAGCGGCTGACACATTGAGAAATTGGGTAACCTCTTCTATGGTTCGCTGGTTTGGGGTCAATACTTTTTGAAGAGGTTTGAAATGCTTTGGATCAGCAGGATTAACCGTTGTTGAAGATCTCCTGAACTCTGCCCTTTCGATATTGGCTGCATACGAGCATTGGGTACAGCTGACAATGGTCTCTTCGCCTGTTTCAGCAAGAACCATAAATTCGTGAGAGTAGGTCCCCCCGATCAACCCGGAATCCGCTTCTACCACTCTGAATTTGAGACCGCATCGGGTAAAGATTCGTCGGTAGGCATCCACCATCTTACGGTAGCTCAGATCTTCTCCCCTCTCATCCACATCGAAACTGTAAGCATCCTTCATGATGAATTCTCGAGCTCTCATCACTCCAAATCGGGGCCGGATCTCATCTCTGAATTTCGTCTGAATCTGGTAAAGGTTGAGGGGCATTTGGCGGTAGGAGCGGATTTCTTTGCGCGCAATATCTGTCATGACCTCCTCATGGGTTGGTCCGAGACAGGACTCTCGGTTGTGGCGGTCTTTGAATCTGGCCAATTCCTTTCCATACTCTTCCCAGCGACGGCTCTCCTGCCAGAGCTCTGCCGGCTGTACCATGGGGAGCAGAACTTCAATGGCTCCAGCACGGTTCATCTCTTCGCGGATGATGGCTTCTACCTTTCGTATGGTCCGAAGGCCCAAGGGCAGATAGGAATAGATCCCTGAGGTCAGTTTTCGGATCATCCCCGCCCGGAGCATCAACCGATGGCTCGGAACGTCCGCCTCGGAAGGGATTTCCTTAAGAGTAGGAAGAAGATAGGTTGAATACCTCATTTCAAGTCCTCCTAAGAAATAAAGTTCAGTAGGCTGTTGGATGAAAAACAGATGCGATCATCGGCCCCCCTTGATGCGGGCTTTTTTTGAAGAGTGTTCGTGTGCACGACCATGGTTTTTTCAGACCGTGAGAGAAATCACCATCCATCTTGCACTTTTTGCCAATTTAGGATATAGAGATTTTCCCATGAAACGATTGACGCCAACCGAGGGATTAACCTTCCTCTTTCTCTCCGGCCTTTTGCTGCTCACCCTCCTCTTTCATGGCCGAATTCCTCTGTGGCGAAGCCAGATCCTCTTCTATACATTGCTGTTCGGACTCCTCTTTGTTCTAAAACTGTCCTCCGATCGAAAAGGGAAACGGGGGGTCCGGGGACTGCTTTACGATTTTTCTCCGATAGCTTTCGTCATTTCCACCTATGAGTCCCTTGGGAACATGATTCAATATCTGCAGCCCGATATCGATTCTTATCTCATCGAGATTGATCTCTTTCTGTTAGGCGTTCATCCCACGGTCTGGATGGAACGCTTCATTACCCCATGGCTGACCGATCTGATGTCCCTGGCTTATCTCAGCTACTATTTTCTACCGGTCCTCCTGATTTCCACTCTCTATTTAAAAGGTCGGAGAGATGAATTCAACCAAGCCGTTTTCGTCTTGACCTTCGGCTACTACCTTTCCTTTGTGGGATATATTCTCTTTCCTGCCATTGGACCACGATTTACCCAAGTCCATCTCTACTCCGTTCCCTTGGAAGGAAGCTGGATTTCGGCCTTGATTAGGGACACGCTGAATGCGATTGAACATAATAAACGGGATTGCATGCCCAGTGGTCATACTCAGATTGCCCTGATGGTTCTTTTTTTAGCCCGCCGCTATGAAAAAGTCCTTTTCTATGTCTTTCTCCCCGTTGTCTCCTGCCTGATTCTATCCACTGTCTACCTGAGATATCACTATGTCATTGATCTGATAGCCGGAGCTGTACTGGCCACAGGAAGTATTTTCGTGGCTCCCGGACTTTACAGAATGTGGGAAGGCCGTTTGAACTCCCATCATTAAATTCCAATCGCCCGATAATCATCAATCACCAAAGGCCAATCCCCTGAGGACCAATTTTAAGCAAATCATTTAACCTAAATTGAGCGATTCACCCTATTTCACAAGGGAGGCAGAGATGCCCCAAACCCTTTTAGAATGCGATACGTTAAACGTTTGGGTAATGGACCTTGAGCTTTCACCAAACGGGTGATGATTGAACGGACCCCATGGTTGATTCAATCGATCAAAGGTAATCGCTCTAAAAGGCTTTTTAGGCCTCCCCGCCCCCCTTGTGAAGGGTGAAAAAATCGCTCAATTTAGGTTTAAGTATTGGTCATTGGAATCTATCTGGTTATTGGTGTTTGCCTGCCTGCGGTAGGCAGGGTGTTTGGTTATTTTAAATCTCTATCTCGTAGATCCTATAAGTTTTGTACCGCTTTCCCCCCATGGCTTCAATGCCATGCTGCATCAGGAGGTTATTTTCAAGGATCCAGGAGCATTCTCCCTGGGGATACCCCTTTTGTGTCCCCCTCCTAAAGGTTTCTATGTAGAGAAGGCCCTCCACCCCTTTTTTTTGAAAGTCGTGCTTTACACCAAGGAGCATGATCCGGACGGTCTTGATCTTTCTTGAGTAGTAAAGAAATTTGAGTAAGCCCAGAAGGCCTAATTTCCCATTTAGGTGTTTGAGGACAAGATTATAGTCTGGGAGGGCCGCTGAAAATCCAATGGGTGTTTCTCCCCAGTAGGCAAAGAGTACAATTTCAGGGACGATGATCGGCTTGAGGTTTTTGGCGAGGTCATCAATCTCCTCTTCGGTCATCGGAACAAATCCCCAGTTCTTACTCCAGGAGTTGTTATAAATATCTTTAATGATCTTCAATTCATCATCGAATCGGCGCATGTTCAAGGGCCTGACGGAAAGGTGAGGTTCCTTCTTCAATATCCGACTGGTGATCCGGTCCAGACGATCATAGTGAAACGTATCTTTGTGAAGCCAGTAGGCAAAGAGATCCATCACCTTACGAAGTCCCCAGTGTTTAAGAAGGGCAGGGTAGTAGGGCGGGTTATAGGGCATCATGAGGCAGGGGGAGGTATCGTAAGCATCCACGAGAAGACCACACTCATCATTGGTGGAGGGGTTCATGGGGCCAATCATCTTTTTCATCCCTCGATCCCTAAGCCAATTCAGAACAGCCAAGAGGAGCAAATCGGCAACCCGCTGATCCTGGACCGACTCAAAGAACCCAAAAAATCCTACCTTTTCCTGATGAAACTCGATGTAATGGCGATCAATAATACCCGCAATTCTTCCCACCACCTCTTCGTCCTGATAGGCAAGGAATAGGGTCATCTCCGCATGCGCAAGAAAAGGAGATGTTGGGCTGAATTTTTTGAGCTGGTCTTTAATGAGGGGAGGAATCCAATAGGGATTTCCCAGATAAACTTTCCAGGGAAATCTGATAAATGCCATAAGATCCTGGCGAGACCTGACTTCGCGCAAAGTGAGCGTGGGTTGAATCATTCTGCCTGTTTCCGTCAGATGATGCCCATCTGTTTCCCAACTTTTTTAAAGGCTTCCAGAACTTGATCTAATTGTTCTTCGGTATGGGTAGCCATGTAACTGGTTCGAAGGAGCTCTCTGCCGGGCGGGACGGCTGGACTGGCCACAGGGTTGGCAAAGACCCCATTTTCGAAGAGGAGTCTGCACATCCCAAAGACCTTCATGGTGTCGCCGATGATGATGGGGACGATCGGGGTTTCGCTTGTTCCCGTATCAAAGCCAAGAGTCTTGTATCCCTGAAGCATCTTTCTCGTATTTTTCCACAGGGTTTCGATGAGTTCGGGTTGTTCGTCTATGATGTCGAGGGCTGTACTCACCGATGCAACCAAGGCTGGAGGCAGGCTGGCACTGAAGATCATGGAACGACCTGTATGTTTGATGAAGTTGATGACCTCCCAGGCTCCAGCCACAAATCCACCGATGGCAGCGAGCGACTTACTATAGGTTCCCATAATGAGATCCACCTCTGCTTCCAGTCCAAAGTGTTCGGCCGTTCCTCTGCCTCCTTTTCCAAGGACTCCCACGCCATGGGCATCGTCTACCATTACCCGGGCTCCATATTCCTTTGCCAATCGGATGATCGGCGGAAGATCAGCAATATCGCCCTCCATGCTGAAGACTCCGTCGACAATGATCAATTTCCCTTTATCTTTTGTGGCTTCAAGGACCCGTTCGAGATCCTTCATGTCATTGTGACGAAACTTTTTAACCTGGCCAAATGAGAGGCGGCAGCCGTCAATAATACTGGCATGGTCATACTTATCAATGATTGCCACATCATTTCGCCCCACCAACGCAGAGATGGCTCCCAGGTTGGTCTGGTAACCGGTTGCAAAAACAAGAGCCGCTTCTTTGCGAAAGAAGCGCGCTAATTTCATCTCTAACTCTTCGTGAATTTCGAGATTCCCATTGAGAAATCGCGACCCCGCACAACCACTGCCATATTTTTCAACGGCTTTGATGGCCGCCTCTTTTACGCGGGGATGATTGGTTAGGCCGAGATAATTGTTCGACCCGATCATGATCACCCGTCTTCCATTCACCCTCACTTCCGAATCCTGGGCGGTTTGGAGCTTACGGAAGTAGAAATAATTTCCACTTTCATAAATCTCACGGTACTGTTCATTTAATTTTGAACACTTCTCAAAAACATCCATAATCCCACCCCTTGTCAATTTGTTAGACATTGCATCCAGAACCTGAACTCTTCCTGATCTATGATCAGCGATTCGTCTGACATCGTTACAACCAGCGTTCTTTAAGATACCATTCATAAGTGATTTTCAATCCCACTGCAAGTGGAAATTGCGGTTCGTATCCGAGAAGGGTTTTCGCCTTGGTGATATCGCATAGCCAATTTTCCTGCATCATCTCCTCCACCTTGCCCCGGTTGATCAGAGGAGGTCTTTTAGTAAACCTCGAAAGAAGTTCCGAGGCAGAGGCTACCCATGAAATGATCCACCCCGGGACATAGATCTGGTGTGCGTGGAGGTTGAGTGCCTCTGTGAACAGGTCCCCCATCCTATCTAAACGGTAATCCTGGCCATCTGAGATGAAGAAAATTTCTCCCTCTGATGATTTCGATTCTGAAGCGAGTAAGATCGCCTCAATCACATCCAGGACATAGCAGAGGCTAATCCGCTGCTCCCTCTTAGAGAATTGAGGTTTAATTCCTTTGGAGAGGATTTTGAAAAAGGCAAAGACATCTCTATCTCTTGGCCCATAAACTGCTGAAGGCCTGATGATGATCATGGGAATTTGGGAACTCAGCTCAAGACAGAACTCTTCTCCTTTACGTTTGCTTCGGCCATAAGGGGAAACTGGTAAACATTCGTCCGACTCCCTCTTTCTTCCGTTGCTCTGACAAGGCCCCGCGGCTGCCTGGCTTGAGAGGTAGATAAATTTTTTCAGATTCGGGTTCGTTTCAATACAGGCCTGGATCAGATTTTTTGTTCCGATGGCATTGACCTCAAAATATGTTTTTTCATCAATGGCTTTGGTCACCCCAGCCGAATGAAAAACCTGATCCACCCCTTTTACGGCTTCCCGTAAAGAGTTGATATTGTGACAATGACCTTCGATCAGCTCGACTGGAAGTCCATGTAACCATTTTAAGTCAAGCTTATTCCTGACAAGGCATCGAACTTCGCTTCCTCTTTTGAGGAGGGTTTCAACCAGATGACTTCCAATAAATCCTGTTCCTCCTGTGACCAGTGCCTTCTGAATCATGTTTCTTAACCGGATCGTGTTATGGCCCAACAAAGCGAAATAGGCATGCCCCTTACCTGCCAATGGGTAGGAAAGGAGACAGGGTAGTTTGAGAGATTGCCTAATAAAAAGTTCCAGCCAGTAGATGGGGAACTTCATTTAAATTTATAATTTATCCTTTATTTTATGAAAATTGTCAAGCAATTTTAGAATGTTACAACTAAACCGAATCCGATTTAGAGATGCGGCAGGGGATGGCCCGCAATGGCGTGGAGCCGATGGCCGGTTCATAGGGAGGGTTATTATTGGTCAGAATATTTATATTCGATTCTTTCCAGCCACTCAATTCAAGGTCTTTTCGCTCTGGAAACCACCAGCCATAACTGAGAATGATGATTCTCGGGTCTATTTCGTTATCCAGCATTGCCTTTTGACGTATTGCCCCCATTTCTGTTTCAACAGCTACCCAATCCCCTTCCGTAACGCCCATTCTTAGGGCTGTGTCGGGATGAATGAGCAGAACCGGGGTTGACGAAAGTTTTCGAAGGGATGGGATATTCCGGTAGGCTGAGTGAAAAAAGAAAGGGTCTTTGGCAGAGGTAAAGAGGAGCGGGTAATCGTTAAGGGAGATTTCTGGGGCTCCCTGGGTAGATTGGGGGGCAGGAAGTGGATCGTATCCCCATTGCTTCAACTGATCGGAGTAGATCTCAAACTTTCCTGAGGGCGTTGAAAATCCCTTTTTCTCATAGGAACGATATTCCCATTTCCCCTTTAGCATACCAATCTTCTTAAAGTCATCATAGGTCATTGCTGCGGGTTTGAGAATTTCATCAAGACACTCTCCTAAGTCATTCCAGAAATGTTGACGTAGACCAAGCCTTTTACCTAATTCATTTAAGATTTTTGAATCAGGCCAGCATTCTCCAGCAGGTTCGACAACCTGGGAACGGGCAAGAATGAATCCATGGGGGAGTCCGAAGTGGCCAATATCGTTAAACTCAAGGTTCGTGGCGGCAGGGAGAACAATATCTGCCATTTGGGCCGTTGGGGTGAGAAAGATCTCTGAGACCGTTAGGAAATCCAATCTTTTTAAGGCTTCAAAGGTTTCTTTTGAATTGGCATAGCTGAGAAGAGGGTTTCCCCCTTGAATATAGAGCATTCGGATAGGATTCGGTTTCCCGGTCATGATGGCCTTAATGATCAGTTGGGAGGGGACAAAACCCATCATTGTCGCCAGACGAAATTCAGGACTGAGGATCTTATCTTTCTTCTCAGGGAATCTCTTGATCTGAACCAATTCTCCAGGCCTCATCACAGGGGGGGCGATACGATTTACATTGCCACCGGGCTGATCGAGATTGCCGGTGATCGCCATTAGAATCAAAAGGGCCCTGGCACATTGAACGCTATTGATACTATGTTCGATGGCATTTCCCCATTGAATACAGGCTGGTTTGGTCTGTGAGTAGAGCCGGGCCATCTTAATGATCTCATCTTTGGGAACCCAGGTCATCTCGGACAGGGTATCGAGACTGTATTGACGGAGATGCTCTCGCAATTCCGGGAGGCCTTTTGTCCATTGATCAACAAAGGTTTTATCGTAAAGTTCTGCGTCAAGAATGACCTTAAGCATCCCCAGGGCGAGGTAAAGATCGGTTCCAGGCTTAAGCCGGATCCAGAGGTTGGCTCTGGAGGCAAGGGTTGTTTTCCTCGGATCAATGACAATCAATTTTGCTCCCCGATCAAGGGCCCTTTTTAATTGAAAGCCAATGACGCCTTCTTCGTTCGTCTGAAAGAGGTTGCTTCCCCAGAGCATCGCAAGGGAGGGGGGATGGTCGAAGTCAGAAACCGGGAAAAAACCGCAGGTGAGTATGGAGGCAGTTTCTCTTGGCATGTGGCAGATATTGCCGGGCGTTGAGACATTAGGGACTTGAAGAAGATTGGCGAGACGGATCATCAAAAAGAGTTCCAGTCCCTTAGGCGTTCCCTGGGCAAAGGATAGGGCCTGGGGTCCATCGCGTCTTATTGTTTCTTTAATCTTTTCTGAGACGGTATCAAGCGCTTCATCCCAGGAGATGCGGGTCCAGTTTCCCTGGCCCCTGTGGCCAGTTCTCTTCAAAGGGTAAACGAGCCGGTCAGGGTGATTGAGTCTTTCAACCTGGGCAAGCCCTTTGGCGCAGATCGTTCCCTTGTTGAGGGGGCAGTCAGGATCTCCTTCGATCTTCTTGACCCTTCCATCCTCAACATGAACCAGAATCCCGCACCCTCCGTGATCCATCCTCGCACAATAGGTTTTAACGATCATCTTGAACTCCTCGTTCCTTCTTTTTTAACATTCTATAGACTTATTTACAACCTAACTAAAACGATTCATCACCATAAACTTTGTAAGGTAGCTCATATCGAGCTCTGGGAGAATGTTTTTAAATTCACTTTTGCAATGCTGAAGGTCGCTATAAAAAGTACGGGATCATTATGTCATAAAGTGCTTTTAAATAATTTTCTTTTTTTAGAATGTTATGGAAAATTCTCATAAAGGGGTGGGAGGCATTCTAAGAAGAGGGTCTTTTGAGTAAGAATAGGGTTGGTTTTATGGACAGTGCGTAAGAAAAGATTGGGCGGAAGTCTAATTCACAATTCAAGATGTGACCCCCCGATCCATATCTGCTCTGGTTTGAAGCACGTCAAGGAGAAAGAGGGTCGTTTTGGAATTTTATATTTTTCTTGTTTTACGGTGGGTTCGATGTTATAAAATAATAAAAACATCTTTGGAAAGGAGGACGTATGAGCAAGAAGGTAATTGATCTATTGAATGCGGCGCGGTCGAGAGAATTGCATGCAATCACTCAGTATATGGCCCAGCATTATGAACTGGAAGATCAGGAATTTGGAAAGCTGGCTACGAAGTTTAAGGAAATAGGGATTCAAGAGATGAAGCATGCCGAGAAATTGGCTGAGAGGATTCTCTTCCTAAAGGGTGAGCCCACCTCCAAGCCAGATGGTATTGCCAAAAAGGGGCAGGAGATTACAGAGATGCTCAAAACCAATATGGCGCTTGAGGCAGCAGCGATTAAGATGTATAATGATGCCTCTGTGGTTTGTGCAGCCGAAAAGGATCATATCTCAAAAGGGATTTTTGAAGAACTTCTCAAGGAAGAAGAGGAACATTTCAACTATTTTGAGAATGCGAAAATTCATATAGACAAACTCGGAGCAGCTTACTTAGCCACCCTTGTGGGCTGATCAATTAGCCTTCGAATTATTTAAAATCCTGAAAGGGGCTTCTTCTGCTTAACAAAACAGGAAAAGCCCCTTTTCCGTTAAAGTCTCTTTTTCTCCAAAATGACCAAAAAAGTAACCATCATCCCCCAGATGATTAAGATCACGATCCAATGATTCATGCCAAGAACCTTTGGGATTGTGATCTTTCCCATATCTCCCCACTTGAGGAGACTATCTTTAATGAACGGATAAACTTCAGCAAAGATGCCTGCTCCCACAAGCATTCCAAGGACACCCCCCCAGAAGGCATCCCATCTTCCCTCACCGGTTGCGCCAACAGCTGTTCCAGGACAATATCCTAACATCCCCCATCCCAGCCCAAAGATCAGCCCTCCGATGATATTGGCTCCCAAGACCGTAGGTTTTAAACTCAGTTTTCCCCAACCCATATCTACAAAGAAGTAGATTCCCACCATTCCAACGAGAATGGCAGAAATCATCAGTTTGAGGATGGTGAAGTCTTGTAACCGCAACACGCCAAGTTGCCGATCATATCTCAGGGCTTGACCTTTCTGAAGAATAAAACCAAAGAAGATCCCTGTGATCAATCCCACGATAAGATGTCCCATCCTACTCACCTCCTTTCCCAAAAAGAAGGCGGGCCATGAGTAGTCCCCCGATGAAGAAACAGACAAGGGAGATCCAACCACTGACCGCTAATTGCAGCAAACCGCTGATTCCGTGGCCGCTCGGTCAGCCATCGGCCATTCGCGCTCCGAACATCAGAATGATGCCTCCTAAAAAGGCAACAAACCACCGTTTAAACCGGTCAGGCCCGAACCGTTTTTTCCACAGTGGAGGAACGAAGCGACTCTTAAATTCACCGGAGAGCCTTGCGGCGATAAAGGGACCGATGAGGATTCCCAAAACCTCCATCCACTGCCAGTCAATGATCGGTTTCTCCTTGATGAAATAGGGCATGGAGGCGACCCGTTCGGGAACGAAGATCTTTTCGATCATGCCCGCTGTCCGAACAAAGGTGGTGGAGACCCAGAGATATTTCCCGCAGTGAGAACGGCAAACCAGCTGACCATCCCGATCAGTGCTCCGGCGACATAGGGCGACCATGGTGGTTTTTTAAAAATGTTCATCAAACCACCTCCTCTCTGGAATGGTGAATCGTAGAGACCATTCCAGAATGGCTCTCACGAAATGATCATTTCTTGAAAACGCTAAAGAGCTTATCGAGGCCTGTTTTTTCAAGTTTTGATACCGCATCGAGCTCTCCTGGGTCGAGCCAGATTCCATCACAAGACGAACACTTATCTACTTTGATATTTTTGTAATCAATCTCAATCAATTCCATTCCACATTTCGGGCATTTCATGTAGTGAAGGGCCTGAAGCCGCTTCTTCTCTTCCTCGGCCAGTTTTTGTTGTTTTTCTTCTTCCTGCTTCTTTCGCCTTTCAAATTCCAGCCTCGCAAAATACTCTTCTTCTTTTTCACTTGCTTTCTTCATCTATTTTTCCCCTCCTTTTATTGGAATGAACCACTAAAATTTTATTTAGTGTCAAACGGCGATATCATAATTAAACCGTGAGGGATAGTCAATCCAGTTGATGCGTCGGGTCACCTTTCTCCCTTCCCTGAATGAATCTGCTGAAGTGCATGTTCCACAGTGGGGAAATGAAAGAACCTGCCGAATTTGATCTCCCACTCCGCTTTCGAAATCAAATCTCGGACAGGTCCTTTTACGTTCGTGAATAGGAAGTGGATTTCTTTTTCTCCGTAGCTTTTTATGATCTCCTCTAACGAATCAATAGCCACTCCATCCATATCATTGACTCCTGAGAAATCCAGAATTACCCTTTTGACCATGGGTCTTTCAGCCAGCCTTTTCTGAAGGTACTCTTTAAGAAAGCCCATGTTGGCAAAATAGAGCGAGGAATCTATACGCAGGATCAGAGTATCAGGGAAAGTTTGAACCTCTGGATATCGTTTGATGTTTCTAAAGATATTCTCTTCTTTTAAATAACCAATCTCTGCCAGATGGGGATGGGCACTCCTCCAGATAAAGAGGAGTAATGAGAAGACCATGCCGATCAAAATTCCTTTTTCGCTTCCAAGGAGGAGGGTCGTCAAAAAGGTGAGAAGAAAGGTCCAGCCATCGTTTTTTTTGATTTTAAAAAGGTGTTTCGCTCCCTTGAAGTCAATCAATCCGGTCACCGCCACGATCACAATGGCAGCCAGAGAGGCTTTGGGAAGGGAGTAGAGAAGGGGAGTGAAAAAGAGGAGGGTTAAAATGACGACGGCCGCTGAGATGATGGAGGCCAGGCCAGTGCGCGCTCCCGCCTCATAATTGATGGCGGTCCGGGAAAGTCCACCGGTGACGGGGTAGGCGGAGAAGAAGGATGCAACAATATTGGCTAATCCCAATCCCTTCAACTCCTCGCTCGAATCAACACGATATCTTTCTTTTGCGGCGATCCAGGTCGCAACAGAGATGGATTCCATAAATCCAACAAAGAGAACGGTTAGAGCTACCGGCATGAGTTGCGAAAAAGACTCAACGCTAAACTGAGGGAGACTTAAATTGGGTAACCCCTTTGGGACATTTCCAACAACCTTTAAGCCTGCCTGATCCAGTTTTGAAAAGTGGGCTGCCAACGTCATGGTGATGACGACCAGAAGAGGAGCAGGAAATCTGGAGCTTCTCAATTTAAAGAAGAGGAGGATCACCAGACTGACCAATCCTACGGCAAGAGTGAGAATGTGAGTCTTATGGATTTGGCTTAAAATCTCTTTTAGAAGATGGAGGGCAGAATGTCCGGAGACAACCTGGATCCCCAACAGATGGCCCATCTGGCTCAATAAAATGATGATGGCAGCCGCAGAAGTGAAACCACTGATGACCGCATGTGAGAAGAAGTTAATGAAGAACCCCAATTTTAGGAGTCCCATTATAAATTGCATTCCTCCAATCATCAGGGTGAGAAGGAGGACGAGATGGATGTATTGATCTGTGTTCGGTTCAGCCAACGGCGAAATGCCAGAAAAGACAAGGAGTGAAATCATTGCCACAGGGCCTACAGCGAGATGTTTTGAGGAACCTGTCAAAGCGTAAACGATGAGTGGAAGGGTGGAAGCATAGAGTCCATAGACGGGTGGCAACCCCGCAAGCATGGCATAAGCCATCCCCTGGGGGATGAGCATAATAGCCACAATACCCCCTGCCGAGAGATCGCCTCGGAGGTCTGTCCAGTGATAGGTCTTCAACCAACTGAGGCCTGGAATAATTTTTTGAATCATCCTTTCCGTTCGTCTGAATTGACTCCTGCCCTAAAAGAGACTAAGCTTCGCACGGGCAATCCATGGACCCTTCTAACGGGGTAAAGAAAGGGGATCAAGCTACCACCCTGATCTTTCTATCAGGAAAAGCAGACCAATGATTCCAATAGTTAGAGGGAAAATGACCAGCCAGGGATTAACCTTTAACCATTGGGGCAGGGTGATTTCGCCAAAATGGCCTTTGTTGAGGATAGACCGGTCCAATCCTAAAAAGAGTTCGGAGAATAATCCGACACCCATCAAGATGCCAATGAAGCCACCCAGAAGTGCATCGAGGGAGCCCTGCCCGATTGCTCCGACGAGGGTTCCTGGACAGTATCCGAGAAGTCCAAACCCTACACCAAAGATCAGGCCGCCAATTGCGGAACTGCCCAAGCTTCCTGGTTTTGGATGAAGTTGAGCCAGTCCTAAGTCTCGCAGAAGGTAGACTCCGATCATGCCGGTGACCACGGCGGAAAGCATGATCTTAAACACGGTGAAGTCTGTGAGGAGGAGTTGACCGATAAGGATGTCATATTTGGTAACGCCCCCTTTTTGAAGAAGGAAGCCAAAGATGATTCCTACTCCAAAGCCAATGCCAAGCTGAAGTCTCTTTTGAGCATGAATGAGTCTGAGCATTTTGTCACCCAATTATAACCATCGAAATAGAAAACCTGCCGTCACGATTCCACCGATGAAAAAGGAGACGGCTGCCAACCAGCTACTCAAAGCGAGCTGAAGCGTACCACTGATTCCATGGCCGCTGGTACAACCTCCTGCCCACCTTGCCCCAAAGCCCATGACAATACCTCCTATCAAGGCAACGATCCAACGAAGAACGGGGTTCGGACCAAAGGTTTCCTCCCATCCCATTGGAACCCATAAGAACTGAAATTGGCCTGATAGGTTTGCCGAAAGGAAAGCTCCAAAGAAGATTCCCAAAACGAGCATCCACTCCCAGTCAATTTCAGGAGCAAATTTCCTGTAATAAGCCTTCTCTGCAACTTTCCCACCTCGAAATAGCCTTTCAATCATCCCGCTTGTTCGGGTAAAGGCGGTCGAGCATCCAATGGGTTTGTCAGAGAGCAAGAAAGTGAACCAGCTCAGGATCCCAATCCCGAAGCCGACAACATAAGGTGACCACTGTTCCATCCTCAACCATTCCATGGTTGGCTCACTCCTTTGGATTTAAACTTTGGGAAGATGGGGAGCAATACAGGCCGAGCATTCAGGCCCTAAACCTGCGGCATTATAACCCGTCATGCCGCCAGCAACATTGAAGACTTCCTTAATACCATGCTGCTTAAGGATGCTTGTGGCTATACTGGATCGATGTCCGGTGTTACAGATGACCAGCACCGGAGCCTTTGGATCCAGTTCGGCATATTGTTTTCTAATGTCAGGGAAAGGGATATTGATAGCGCCATTAATATGTCCGGTCATAAATTCCCTTTTCGCCCTAACGTCAAGCAGGGTTACCTTTGGTCCACTGGTGACCCTTTCGTTAAGGGCCTCAACTGAGATCTGCCCCACTTTTTCAGATGGCAGACCGGCCTTAGCCCATTCATAGAGGCCGCCTTCAAGGTAACCGATGATTCGGTCCAGGCCGACTCGTCTTAGCTGGATGGCAGCTTCTTCAGGCTGAGATGGGTTAAGTGGCACCAAAAGAATATCTGCGTCCGGTGGAAGAATCCATCCTGCAAAGGTGGAGAAGTTTCCTCCGAAATCAATGTGGTAGGCCCGTGGAATATGCATTCCGCCGAAGGCTTCGTAGGGCCGGATGTCGAGGACAATCGTGTTCTTCTCTTTTAATCTCTGATAAAATGACGAAGGATCGAAGGGGATTAGGCATGGCAGATCTTTCACAAGGGCTGGTCCTTTCCTGTTGATGTCGCTGCATCGGCTGAAGTGGTCAGGGGCTTCTGGCATGTCGGTTGTCAGCAGCTCGATGAACTTATTTCGGTCTTTTACCTGAAAGGCATAGTTATATTTTTTCTCATAACCAATGGTACTCGTCCTCTTTGCAGACATGGCCCTTCCACAAAGAGAACCTGCCCCATGGGCAGGATAGACTTCACAGAAATCGGGCAGGGCGGCCAGCTTTTGGAGACTGTCGAATAATTTTGAGGCTAATTCTCTGGCAATTCCGGGAAAGAGATCTGGCCGACCCACGTCTCCCACAAAGAGGGTATCGCCGCAGAATAGGGCCACAGGGTCCTCTCCGCGTGAGTGGTCAATGGCTACATAACAGAGATGTTCAGGGGTATGTCCTGGAGTGTCAAGAACCCGGAATTCCATATCTTCTATTTCAAAACGATCTCCCTCTGAGAGGGCGACATGGTCGAACTGGCAGTTTCCGGATTTAGGAGCATAGATTTTGGCTCCGGTCTTTTCAGCCAGATCCATGTGGCCGGATATAAAGTCTGCATGGAGATGGGTCTCAAGGATGTGCGTGATCTTTAGCCCCATGGCTTTCGCTGTATCAAGGTAGATCTGGATATCCCGTCTTGGGTCAATGACCGCACAGGTCTTTGATCCTCCAACGATGTAGGAGATGTGGGCCAAGCCATTGACAAAAAATTGCTGGATAAGCATACTTTACCTCCTTAAAATCTTATTTTGTCTTTTTCTTTATTTCGATCCAATCTTTCATCTGCTGTAGGTTTTCGGTCAGGTTCCACCAGCCGTTTTTGAACGTGGCATAATCCGGGGCTCCAGTCATGGCAGAGGCATATTTGACGGAATTGGCGTAAAAGAGCCACTGTCGAATCCACTTCTGCTCAATCTTCTCATCAAATGGGTTTTTGCCCTGGGGAAGCCCTTCTGCCAGGCCATGCTTCCATGCCTCAAGCAGAAGAAGCGTTGCATTCAGGCTCATCTGGTCGGTTTCTTTGATCGTATGGTCCAGCTTTGTGAAGTGGTTGTTGACCCAGGTCGTTGCATGGCATTGTTTACAAAGCCCAGACATTGACTCCTTCCGCTTCGCCTGCTCGTCTTTTGAGATGAGGCCCTGGAGGGCCATTTCACCGGTGAAGGCAGTCGGTAAGGGGAGTCCATCCTTATTTTTGAGAAGGGATGTGTCCCCCTGAATGGGTTGGGGGTGGGAGTAGATGAGCCCGAAGAGCCTGACCCATAACCTTGAGCCAAAGTCGTGGGTCCTTTCGGCAATGACCTTTCCCTCGGGAGTGGCGATGAGGCTGTTGTGGCAGGTGGCGCAGGTAGGGGCCTGGAAATCTTTTCCGATTCTCCATGGAACGGCATTGAAATTCCATTTTGAATAGTTGGAGAAATAGATATTCCCATGTTTGCTCTCTTTGTAAACATTCCAGGCGGGAACATCAGGTTCGAGGTGGCACTGGGAACAGGTGTAGGGTTTGCGGGCGACCTCAATGGAAAACTGGTGTCTCGGGTGGCAGGCCGTGCAGGCCCCCATACTTCCATCTGGGTTGATCCTTCCCACTCCCTGATTGGGCCAGTTGGTTAATTTAGGGACTTCGATATTTCCCATCGGGCTTTTAACGGTTTCCATTCCTGCAACTTTGACCTCTGTCCCATGACAACCAAAACAGGTCTCCTGCCTGGTGAAATCGGAGACCTCCTTTTGAACGATCCTGCCGTCTTCAACGTCCTTTTTGCTGATGATGGTCTCAACCAATGTGTGGAAGACCGGATTTTTCTTCAGGTTTCCGACGGCATGGGCTTTTTTGCTTCCCGAGTATTGTTTCGCCTCAACCGGATGGCATGTGGCACAGTCGTTTGGAGAAACAATGACATTGATGTTGAACCCCATGTGGTCGAAGTTGTCCTTATGCTTCTCCGCATTCAAGCCATGGCATTCGTAACAACCCACCACCACCTTTTCCAGAGAAGCAGTTACCTTCTTGGCCGACATCCTTCTGGACTTTTCGGCTTTCTTCAAAGCCAGACCAGGGGGTGTCATTGAATGGCGGCTCTTTAACCAATCCTCAACAATCCCAGGGGTAGATGTTTTATGGCATTCAAGGCAGGCCTTGGTTTCCTGACTCACGGGGGGCCCCTTCTCTTTTTTTGGGGCTCCCTGGGCCAGGAGGAGAACTGGAATGGCAGAGAGAATGAGAATGGTTGCCCATATCTTTTTCTTCATCTTTTTCCTCCATCTGATTTGATTGTTAAGCTGATTGCACCTCGGAAGTCTCCAGCGGGGAATCCCGTGCTTTATCTTCAGGATATTTTTCTTTCAGTACAACTCGAACCTCTGTGGGAATCGTCTCTGCGGGTCCATGGCAGATCACGCAGAGAGGAGCAATGACCAAGGTCATCATATAGCGGAGAGATCGAGTTCCCTCTCTCTCTAAGATAGAGGCAGATTCCTCTAAGAGTTTTTTAAGCGCTGGAGGTTCTCAAATTCTTCGAGTCTTTGTCGCTCATAGTCATCTGGAATATTTTTAGGGTTCCGATGTTTAAGGCTCACCCGGCGAGTATCGTATCCGGTTTGATGGGATAGGATTCGGGTCATCTCCTTGGTCAGTTCCGAACAGACCCGGATGGCATTGGGGAACCCACCTTTGTCAACCTCCTCGAGGAGAAGGCCCCTGATTTATTTCCCATCAATCGCCGGGTCAATCATGGATTGTTGTGCATATGGAGTGAATAGGGATAGGAATCCCAAGCCTATCATGATGGCAACAGTTGCCACCCACCTGCTCATCGTTCCCTCCATTTTAATTCACATTTTTTAAAAACCCGAAAGCCATCCAGAAGGATTGATTTTTTATTGCAGCCAATCGGATGGTGTACCTAAAGCCCCATTTTAATTTGTCTAACCTTATTTTGCAACCATTATCCATCGTCCCGTGGAGAGGAGGGATCCATGGACACCCTGGACTTCCCTGTCCCAACAGTAAGACTAAGTAAAGAGATGGTCGAATAGCATCATCATGATAAAACCTAATAACATGCCAGAAGTGGCCTGTATTGGATGCCCCCTTCGATGCGTTTCAGGGATAACCTCGTTGCTGATGACAAAGAGCATGGCTCCTCCTGCAAAGGCGAGTCCCCATGGGAGAAGAGAGTGCGTCATGGTCACGACCCCAGCTCCCAATACCCCTCCCATCGGCTCAACAAGTCCGGTCAGAATGGCATACCCCAATGCGAAGAAACGACCATATCCTTCTCGAATCAAGGCAAACGCCACGGCCATTCCCTCTGGGATGTTTTGAAATCCGATGCCCACGGCAAGCGAAATCCCTTCAGCTATTTCACCTTTTCCAAATCCCACCCCCACTGAGAGTCCCTCTGGGAAGTTGTGGAGGGTAATGGCAAGGACAAAGAGCCAAACCTTGGATTGCCCGCGTTCTGATTCCCTCCACCCTGAAATAGTATGGATATGGGGAATGAAAAAGTTAGCTGCTGCAAAAAAACATCCCCCCAGAAGGATTCCAAGAGAGGCGACCCAGACGTTGCTGAGCTGGATGGAAGGATGGATGAGACTAAAGAAGCTGGCACCCAGCATGATGCCAGCAGAGAAGCCGAGGAGGGTGTCGAGTAACCTCGGAGAAGCATTTCTGAGGAAGAAGATGGGGAGCGCTCCCAAGCCAGTTGAAAGACCTGCTCCGAGGCTCCCCAGAAACCCATACGTCATGAGATTTAGGCTTGTCGTTGAATCCATGGCCTCACTTGTAATCTAACTTTCTTCTCCCGTTCCCTCATGGATCTTTTTACCTCTTTAGGGCAGAGGAGCGGACTTCGAGGGAGGTCGGGTTTCGTGGTTAGGAAAAAGGATTAACCCCATCGACTGCGTTTTAAATTGAGGGGAATCTGGCATCCCTTTTTCAGAAGGAGAAACCAACCTATCTTTTAAGCTGAGATGTTTCAGAATGATTCGTTCCCCTCTGATCTAAAATCTTTAATGAGTGAGTATATCTTGACATCTCATGAATAGATAGATAAAGTTTAACAGAACAGGATAGGAAACGGAAGATGAAGATTTCTGCGATTCTCCTCGGCGCAGGTGAATCGAAGCGGATGGGGAAGGACAAATTGTTCCTTCCTTGGGGAAGAACAACAGTGCTGGAGCACTGCCTCAAGGTCCTTCTTCGTTCGAGGGCAGGGGAGGTGATAGTTGTGCTCCAGGAATCAAAAGGAGCGATCGGGGAAGCCGGAAAATCACCGAAGGTGAAGGTCGTGAATAATCCCGATTATTTAGAAGGGATGAGCAGCTCGATTCGGAAGGGAGTTCGAGTTGCAGATCCCAAAAGCGCTGGTATCCTGATTGCGTTTGGAGATATGCCTTTCATTCGTCCACAGACGATCAATGCTCTAATCAGAGCGTTCGAAAAGGCGAAGAGAAGGATTGTGGTCCCGATGCTTCATGGAAGGAGGGGACATCCAGTCATCTTTCCCCGAACCTATGAAGGGGAGCTGTTAAGATTGGAGGGAGATACCGGAGGACGGGCGATCCTGATGAAACATCCAGAAGCGGTCCTTACGATTCCAGTTCAATCAGAAGGGGTCCTTAGAGATCTTGACACATGGACCGATTACGAGGGGGCTTTGAAGAAGCGCCCGAGTCTTAGAGGGAAAATCAATCGGGAGGGTGCGACATGCCATCAAACCAAGGGCTATCGGAACGGATCATCTTAATTCGGGGGGCAGGAGAGATGGCCAGTGGTGTTGCCCACCGGCTTCATCGGTCCCATTTTAAATTGTGCATGACCGAGGTCTCTCATCCCCTTGCTGTAAGAAGAGAGGTTTCTTTCAGTGAAGCAGTTTACGATGGCGAAAAAGAAGTGGAAGGGGTAAGGGCCAAGCGGATCACCCGGTTTGACGAGATCGAGGCCACATGGGCAAAAGAGATGATTCCCCTTCTGGTTGACCCAGAGGCAAAAAAGACAAGAGAATTCTTAAGACCGGATGTCCTCGTTGACGCCATCATGGCGAAGAAAAATTTGGGAACTCATATCGAAGATGCGCCTCTGGTCATTGGACTTGGCCCTGGGTTCATTGCAGGAAAAGATGTCCACATCGTCATTGAAACGAACCGGGGCCACGATCTTGGAAGGATGATCCTGAAGGGAGAAGCAGAGCCGGATACGGGAATTCCGGGGGAGATAGGCGGATATACCATGGAAAGGCTTCTTCGGACGATGAAGAAGGGGATGTTCCGGCCACAAAGAGCCATTGGCGACAAAGTGACCAAGGGCACCGTCGTTGCGGTCGTGGATGATTATCCGGTCATGGCACAGGTGAATGGTATTGTGAGGGGACTTCTCCGTGAAGGGATTGAAGCCAAAAAAGGGATGAAGGTTGGCGATATTGACCCCAGGTGTAAGCGTGAACACTGTTTTAAGATTTCCGAAAAAGCCAGGGCGATTGGCGGGGGGGTATTGGAGGCCATTCTGTACTGGTATAATAAGTGACGGATGGATGATGGTTGATGGATGATGGAGGATGGACGAACAGCGGTTCGAGGTAGGACTTTATCAGAGGCATTGGGGCTTAAGGCAAAGGAGATGATCAGTCTCACCGGGGCGGGCGGAAAGACGACGCTCATGTATCGGCTTGCCCAGGAGCTGGTCCTTCAGGGGAAGCGAGTGATTACCACGACGACGACCAAGATCTTGAAACCTCGCCATCATGAAAGTCCCCACCTCTTTTTGTCGAAAGATGGAGGGAGGATCGTGGAGTTTGTCACCCATACTCTCAGCCTGTATGGTCACCTCACGCTCGCCCAAGAGGAGATTTCCGAAGGGAAGTTGAAGGGAATTCCTCCTGAGTGGGCCGATCATCTCTGGCATGGGTGTGAAATGGATGCCCTGATCATCGAGGCTGATGGAGCTAAAGGGCGGCCTGTGAAAGCCCCGCGGGATGGAGAACCCGTGATCCCCAAAGAGACCACCCTCGTGGTGGCTCTTCTCGGTATGGATGGTGTGGGCAAAGAGTTGAATGAGCAGCATATCTTCCAGCCCCAACGGGTCTCCAGGTTGACAGGCATTCGAGAAGATGAGAAGATGACTGAAGAAGGTATGGCGCTGTTGATGATCCATCCGAAAGGACTCTTTAAAGGAGCGCCTGATTCTTCAAGACGAATTGCATTTCTGAATAAAGTGGATGACCAGAAGGACCTTGCCAGGGCCCAAAAGATTGGACAGCTCATCCTTAACGAGAAAAAGGTTTCTATTGAAAGAATCATTCTGAGCCGGCTAAAAGGGGAGCAACCTATTATCGAGGTCCTCATGCCATGAAGCGAAATACAGAGAGGGGAAAAATGATGATCTACTGGAAGATGGTGACCTTAGGGGGGTTGATTGCCATCGGCCTGATTTCCTCCGCCTTTGCAGAGGATTATTCTCTTTATTATTTTTTAAATAGGACTGTTTCGAAATCAGAACCTCTATCGAGCAAGGAGAAAGTAGAATTATTAAAACGTATTGAAAGACTCCTGCAACAGGCTCAAGAGATCCACCAGCAGATGGTTCGAGACTTGAAGATAGGGGAGATTGAGATCCGATATCAAGAAGGGGAGTTCTGGTTGTCAAAATTGAAGGAAGATGAAAAATCAATCGAGGCTGGAATAGGGCAGATTAAATTACTGAAAGAGAAGCCAAACCATCTGTCGTCCTCCGTCGGACTATACAAATCTCTTAGAGACTTATCCATTAACTTCAATATTTACAATAATATTCCTTCTTTTTCTGCTTTTGTTGGTGATCTGGCTCCGGAATTGGGTCTCTGGGCGGATCCTGTTTTTTTTCAACTTTACTTGCTTCCGCTTGCCCGCTGGAGGGATATTGAAAAGGTAGGGCCACAGATCCCGCAGAAAGAGAAGGGCCCCGTCACAAAGGGCAAAAGACCATAACCTATCTTACCCCATCATTTTCGAAGGGGATCATCATTGAGCAGAAGTGATCCTGACAATCTATCCTTCCCCCACCCGCAGTCAGGTCCATTCGGGTTTGGTAAAGGTGGAAGTTTCACTTCTGTCGCACTTGTCGCTATCCTTTCGCTCACCTTCTATCTCCGTCTTCTGTTTTTTGGGCAGATCATTGATGCGGATGTGGGAAATCTGGCTTACCTGGGCTGGCGCATGGCTGAAGGAGAGGTTTTGATTGACCTCGAGGGTCCTGGGAAACCTCCACTTTACCCCATACTGTATGCACTCTTTGTCTGGTTTTTTGGTCCTTCTGTCTTGGGAATCAAGGTGTTCGGAGCACTCTTTGTTCTCATGGCAGTGATAGCGATCTACTGGGTGGGAAATAAGGCGTATGGGAGAGGCATTGGACTTCTTTCGGCGCTTCTTTTTGGAGTTTTTTCATCTGCTCCAATGGTTGAAGGTGGAACCGTTAACCTCGAAACCCTTCTACACTTCCCTTCTCTCTTATCAATCGGGTTTTTTCTCAATGGTTTAACGAGTGGACAACGGAGATGGTACTTCTTGGCAGGACTTTTTGGAGCCATGACGGTATTGGTCAAACAGGTTGGGGGCATCCTCTTCTTAGCATTTCTTTGCAGCGAGATTCATAAAGGATGGAGAGTGAAGGAAGGGATAATCCGCCTCTCCTTCCTGGGTGGTGGGGCGTTGGTTCCTGTGATGGGCCTCCTCTTCTTCTATTCTTTCCATGGTTATACGCTTCATCAGGTCTATGATGTCCTCCTTGGGAGCAATTTCCGATATCTTCAGCGAGGGTATGAATACAGGAGTCTCTGGCTCTATTTCTTCCTGAGCGTTGGGACCATTCTGCTTGAAAATAGTTTGCTCTGGATTGGAACCATTTTTTCAACAATCTTTCTCATGTTCCGAATGGCGCAAGGGAGAGGTGAGGCGGTTGATCGAATCCTTCTCTGGTGGGCGTTTTGGTCATTTGGGGTTCTATGGATCTCAGGGACTTTTTATGCTCACTATTTTCTTCAACTGATTGCTCCCTTCTCTCTTTTAACGGCGTTTGCCATCGTGACCGTCTGGAGATGGGCCAAAACGAGTTCTTCCCAGATCAGATGGATGATCCGTGTCGCATGGATGGTCTTGTTGATCATACCAACGGTTCTCTTTGTCAAAACGGATTATCCATATTTCTTTTCCTATCATCCTGTAGAGCAAACCGTCCACCAGTATAAAGGACTTTATGGAATTTTCGATCATTATGGGTATGGAGTCTTCAGTGTGGTTCAACAGGAAATCGCCTTCTATATTCGAGACAACACCCACCCCTCAGATACAATCTATGTCTGGGGGGTTTCTCCTCAGCTCTATTTTTTAGCCCAACGGAGAGCCGCCACCCGATACCGGACTAACTTTAATATCAGTTTAAATGTGACCGATAATCCGGCAAAGGAACTTCGGGCCTATGCCCCTGTTGTTATGGAAGAGCTGAGACTCTCTCCACCTGCTTATATCGTGCAGATATTCGATCTTGAGAACTTTCCTGAACTCCAGTGGTTCGTTCAGGAGCGCTATCAAGCGGAGATCATGGTGGAGGTGCCTGGAACTTCCCTTAGAATTCATCTTTTCCGTAGGAGGATCTAATTGCAAAGAAGTCTGAGTCTCGAGGCCGCTGGTTTACAAATTGCTCGGAACAATTTAAAATAACTTAATGGATGAGGTTGAAAGCAATGAGGATCTATACTGAAATTATTCATGCTCTCGAAAGAAAAGAGCCTGTGGTGTTAGCTACTATCATCCATCGCATGGGTTCTGCTCCAAGAGAGGCAGGGGCAAAATTCCTGGTGAAGAAGGACGGATCTTGCGTCGGCTCCATTGGGGGAGGGTGTGTTGAGGCCGAAGTATGGCAGAAAGCCCAAAAAGTGATGCAGACAGGGGCTGGGAGCGTTCTCCATTTTAATTTGACAGCAGAACAATTAGCCGATGGAGGGCTCATTTGTGGTGGGAACATCCATGTTTTTCTGGAGCCCCTGAGAGAGGGGTTCTTAGAGATCTATCGCGAGATCGAAAGGTTAAGACAGCAGGGAGGTTCAGGGATCCTCGCCACGGTCATTTCAGTTAATGGCGAGTATCCCAGAGGAGAAGCGGTTAAGGTATTCATTAAACCGTCCGGAGAAAAGACAGGGTCCCTTTTTTTGGGAGAGGATCTCGAGCAAAAGATTTTTAAAGAGGCAGAAAGATTCATTAGAGCGAAGAGAGTTGGCGTGATGAAGATCGGGGCTGAAGCGGGCCATCGCTGGAAGGATTTAGAGATCCTACTGGAACCGATTATTGCTGAACCGACCGTTTATATTTTCGGAGCTGGCCATATTTCTCAGCAATTGGCTCCCCTTGTCAAAAGAGTGCATTTTAAAGTGGTGGTCATTGATGATCGGGCGATGTTTGCCAATCGGGACCTTTTCCCTGAGGCGGATGAGGTTATGGTAACAGAATTTGAGAGGGTCTTTGATCAAATTCAGATTAATGAGTTCAGCTATGTCATCATTGTTACGAGAGGGCACCTCTACGACGGTATGATTTTAGAAAAGGCCCTTCAGACAGATGCCTGCTATATCGGTATGATTGGGTCTAAAAAAAAGATTCAAATCCTATACAAAAATCTGGTAGAAAAAGGGGTTTCGAAGGTAGCGCTGGAAAGGGTCCATGCACCTATCGGTCTTGATATTGGTTCTGAGACCCCCGAGGAGATTGCGATTAGTATTGTTGCTCAATTAATTATGAAAAGAAGAGGTAGATTGGCATAAATATTGCTTATTTTCTTATATAACTTAAAATTCTTGACAAAAAGGTATTTTTTTTGTAAAAATTGAATGAAATTTAGCCGGTCCAGTAAAATTATTCCAAAAGGAGGTCGGAAATGTTAAAGAATCAGAAGGGTTTTACATTGATCGAGCTTATTATCATCATTGTCATTATCGGTATTCTTGCTGCAGTGGCCATTCCGAGATACCTCGATTTAACCCAAGATGCGGCAAATGCAACTGCAAGGGGGGTCTTGGGGGCGTTGCGGAGTGCCAATGCCATTGTCTTTGCTGATCGTCTCTTAAAAGGGACAACTGCTTCTTATACAATGGACCAGATTGTGAACAATGCGAATATTCAGGGTGCCACCTATGCCTATAATGCTACGAACTTCACCCTGACAGTAGGAGGATTAACCTTCCTTTTCACCATTTCCCCGACGCAAATGCAGGCACCGACCACCTTTGCAACCTTTTTTGCAGCCACAACAACCTGGTGAGATGGAGCCACCTTCCTTTTGTGATCAACCCAATCAGAAGTCTCATCCAAAGGGTCAGAAAAAACGAAATGGCGGCTTTTCTGGCCCTTTTTCTTTCCTCACTCTTTTTCTTCTATGACCTCTCTGCTGGAAGATATCTTCTTACCGAGAGGGATCTTGCCCCTTATTTTATCCCGCCACGATTTTTCTGGGTAGAGAGTTTAAAACAGTTGGATTTTCCCTTATGGAACCCCTACCAGTTTTCAGGACACCCTTTTTTTGCCAATCCACAGAATGCCGTCCTCTATCCACTCAATGGACTCTTCTTCCTATTTCCATTCGATATGGCCTTCAATGCCATCATCGTGCTTCATTTCTTTTTGGCTGGATGGTTTGTTTACCTTTTGATGCGGGATCTTCGAGTGGGAGTTACTGGATCGCTCATTTCAGGTCTGATCTGGATGCTTGGAGGCTATCTGCTCTCTGTCCATAGCCTTCTTACTATCCTCCTCTCGGTCGTCTGGACGCCGCTGGTGATGCTCTTTTTCCGGAGGGCATTGATCCATCCCGGAATCAAACATGAAGTCATAACCGGGGTCTTTATCACGCTCTCTTTTCTGGGAGGGGGGATTGAGGTTGTCTATGGTAATTTCTTTATACTTTTAATCATGATGATTTTCTATTTGGGAAGTCCTTCATCTAAATGTGCTGTAGGTTATGCAGGGGAATCCCTAAGTGATCTCCCAACGGGGGGAGCCACAGAGGGCCGACCTTTCATAACGGTATGCCTTCTTCGATTTAGAAGCCTCTTCATTGTTTTGCTGCTTTTTATCTTTTTCTCTGCCATTCAAATGATTCCCTTTCTTGAACTCTGGATTCATTCCATCCGCGGAGGAGGGCTGACCTATCAGGAAGCCACTGTATGGAGCTTTGCCCCTAAAGACTTTCTCCTCTTTTTTTTGCCAGATGCTTATGGGTATTTTTTAGATATGAAAAAGTACTGGGTCACCCAGTGCTGGCTTAAAACGATGTACACAGGAGGGCTTCCATTTATCTTGAGCCTGATATTCTTTCTCATCCCTCACCTTCGTACTCTCCCCTGTGGGGGAGAGGAGAGGATGGGGGGAGGAGGGGAGAATCGCCTCTTCTTTCTCACTCTTATGCTCTTTTCGCTCTTTTTGTCTCTTGGACAGTACAATCCCCTCTATCCCTTTGTATTTAAGTATGTCCCCTTTTTCAGCGGAATCCGGTATCCTGTTAAGTTTCTCTATATTTTCATCCTTGCCCTGGCCATAACTGCGGGTTTGGGTTTTGAGAGGCTTTTAAGGTCTGGTCGAGCAGGTGGGAGGCGTTTCTTTCACCACCTCCTCATGGCTTTGTCCATTCTCTCTGGAATGACCCTCCTTTTTCTTGTATCGGGACATCATCCGATTGAGCATTTTCTAAGGAGCAGGGGGATTGACCTGCCTCACTTCAATGATCTCTCCGTCAACCTTTACCATGCAAAAAGATTCCTTTTCTATCTCACCCTATTTTTCCTTCTTCTCCGAGTGGGTGCTGAGTTGAGATGGAACAGGTGGACAAAGTTGATTTTGGTCTTTTTTCTGACGACTGACCTGTATGGAAACATGGGTTTCTATGGAAAAGAAAAATCCGAGTACTATTTTAAGAAGACCCCGATCATGGAGAAGGTGACTTTGGATCGGGGTCCATTCCGGACGTTTTCTACCGGAAAGACCATTGCCCTCGATTCTCCCATCCTCATCGGGGAGGGAGGGCCCTTTGACCTCATTAAGGAGAAACACCTTCCCTCGTTGAACATGATCTTCCGAGTCCATGATCTGTGGGGGGTTGATGTGGTGAGGTTGAAGAAGAATGATACGCTTTATAAGAAATTTACAGGCCTTCCGTCAATCTCTTCAAGCCGTCTTCTGGGTGTTTATGGAGTCAAGTATGTCATCTCCGTAACCCCCCTTGAAGAGGATCCCCTGTTTGAATTGATCTATGCAAGACTCGAAGGGCTGGAGGGGGAGAAAGAGGAACTTTTGCGTAAGGAGACGATTAAGTTATACAGGGTCAAGCATCCATCTCAGAGGGCACAGATCGTAAGAGATTTTAAAGTGATGGATTCAAGCGAGATACTATCAGGAATGATTCAAGAGGATTTTCAACCCGACCGAGAAGTATTTCTCGAGGAAGAACCCCATTGGCCCCCGATGAATTCCTCCTCTTCTCTGGCGGAGGGGAAGAATGGAAAGTCTGTCAAATTTCTCTCCGAAACGAATAACCGTTTGTGCCTTCAAGTCAGAACTGATGAGGATTCCTTTCTGGTATTGAGCGACACACACTATCCAGGGTGGAAAGCATGGGTCAACGGTCGGGAGGAGAAGATCCTCTGTGCCAATTATCATTTTCGAGCAATTCCGCTCAGGAAGGGATCCCATCGGGTTGAGTTTATCTACGATCCTATCAGCTTTAAATTGGGTGCTTTCATGACATTGTTTGGGGGGATTGGGTGCCTTCTGGGTTGGTTTGTCAAGCGACGGAACACATCGGGAAGATCGAATGGATGTCGAGAAAACGAATACCTTAACCCTTCATCTGCTTGAGAAAGCCACCGCCTACCACAGGTGGATCTTTGAGGAGATCCAACCTTTCTTAAAAGGAAACCTTCTTGAGGTTGGTTGTGGCACAGGCAATCTCACAGGCTGGCTTTTAGAGCAGGGGAGGGTGGTTGCGACCGATCTGAATCAAGATTATCTTGAGATCGTTCAACGAAGGTACACCACACACCCCAACCTGATCACGACTCTAACCTGGGATGTTCGGAGACCTTTCTCAGCCCCTCTTCCTCATACGGTAGATACTCTTGTCTGCTCCAATGTCCTTGAGCATGTGGAGGAGGATGAGAGCGTTTTAAACCATTTTTTTGATCTCCTGTCTGGAGGCGGCAGATTAATCCTCCTTGTTCCGGCACTCAAAATTCTATATAATTCTCTCGATCGGGAACTGGGCCACTACCGGCGCTACAGCAGGAAGGAGTTAAGTGAGAAATTGGAGCGAAACAGGTTCAAGGTGATTCACCTTGACTATTTCAATCTATTCGGTATACTGGGCTGGTTTGTAAATGGAACCATTTTGAAAAGGCGGTTGTTGCCAGAACGACAGATGAAATTTTTTAATACCCTGGTCCCTCTCTTTAAGGCAGCGGAAGAGAGGATTCCAGGACGGGTGGGTCAGTCACTCATCGCCGTTGGAGAAAAGTGATGAAACTTTCGGTGGTCATTCCAGTGTACAATGAGGTCAAGACCATCCTTGAAGTCATTAGAAGGGTGAAAGAGACCCCTTTCGAAAAAGAGATCATTGTGGTTGACGATGGTTCAAAAGATGGGACAGCAGACCTGCTCAATGAAAATTGCGAGGGGATCAATCTGATCTTTCATGAGAGAAATCAAGGGAAAGGGGCGGCGATCCGGACGGCTCTCCCTCAAATCACAGGAGAGGTCACAATCATTCAAGATGCAGACCTCGAATATCATCCCTCTGAATATCCCCGTCTCCTCCGTCCGATTCTGGATGGGATGGCCGATGTGGTTTATGGTTCCCGATTTCAGGGGGGAACCCACCGGGTGCTCTATTTCTGGCATTCTGTTGGAAATCGGATGATCACCACACTATCCAACATGCTCACCGATCTCAACCTGTCGGATATGGAGACAGGCTATAAGGTCTTTCGATCTGAGATCTTGAAAAAGATTAAGATCGAAAGCAACCGTTTCGGTTTCGAACCAGAAATCACGGCCAAGGTTGCCAAGATGGGTTGCCGGATTTATGAAGTCCCCATCTCTTACTGGGGAAGGGACTATTCAGAAGGAAAAAAGATCAACTGGAGAGATGGCCTGGCTGCCATTTACTGGATTGTGAAGTTCAACCTTTTTCGTTAATCCCCTGTTTAATAGGCCACTCGATCCACTTCCTCCTTTGTGGTGATGCCTTTTACCACCTTCATCAGGCCATCTTCCCTCAGAGAGCTGAATCCAGACGTTTCACGGGCGGCCTCTCGAATAGCAACTGAGGAGGCTTTTTCCGAGATCAGGTGTTTCACCTGAGCATTGATAACGAGGAGCTCAAAAATTCCTTTTCGTCCGAGATAACCCGACTGTTTACACTGTTTACATCCTTTTCCACGGGAAAAGGAGGGAAGCTCTTTCAATTTTGAAATTTGCTCCTTGATTTCTTTTAATACACTCTCATCTGGCGGGACCGGAGCTTTACAGTGAGGGCAGATCGCTCTGACCAGACGCTGTGCAAGCACACCGATGACAGAGGATGAGATGAGGTAAGGCTCAACCCCGATATCGAGGAGACGGGTGATTGCTTCTGGCGCATCATTCGTATGGAGGGTGCTCAGCACGAGATGACCGGTGAGCGCCGCCTGGATGGCGATTTCAGAGGTTTCGAGGTCCCGGATTTCACCCACCATGATTACATCGGGGTCCTGGCGGAGGATGGATCTCAGACCGGCCGCAAAGGTGATCCCTGCCTTGGGATTGACCTGGGTCTGGCGGATCAAAGAGAGTCTGTATTCCACGGGGTCTTCAATGGTGATGATATTTTTATCCACGGAGTTGATCAGATTGAGGGAGCCATAGAGGGTGGTTGTCTTTCCACTTCCGGTTGGGCCGGTGACCAGAATCATGCCGGTCGTCTTCCGGAGGAGCTGTTTGAACTGAGCTAACATCCCTTCCGAAAACCCCAGATCCTCCAGGGTGAGAAGGGGGCTCGTCTGATCGAGAATCCGGAGGACCACATTCTCGCCATAAATCGTCGGAAAGGTAGAAACCCGGATTTCAAAACCACGATTCTCCATCCTGACATTGAAATTACCATCCTGAGGAAGCCTCGTCTCGGTGATGTCCATTTCTGCCAGGATTTTGATGCGAGCCGTGATGGCCGGATGGGTGGCTTTGGGAAGCGTGAAGGTTTCGAAAAGAAAGCCATCAATACGGAACCGGATGCGAAGCGCTTTTTCATCGGGTTCAAAATGAATGTCGCTGGCGCGATCGCGAATAGCCTGCATCATGACCAGATCGAACATCCGTGAAGTCGGTGCACTTTCCACCGGTCCAGTGAGGGATTCTTTGGCTTGGAGATCGTAGGTCTTTCGATATTCGACGGATTCCTTTGGGGATTCAATCGAATTTTGTGCCGTGGTTTGACGCACCGCACTTTCCATGGCGCTGGTTCCAATTGAATAATATTGATCAATCGCCTTTCTGATCTTTTTCTCCGTGCTGAGCGCAATCTCCACATCGGCCTTTGTCCTGTTTCGAACCTCATCGAGGGCAATGAGGTTGAGGGGGTTATCCATCGCCACCGTCAATGTTGTTCCGATTTTAAAAAGTGGAATCAAGTTATGGCGCCGCGCTAATTCATCGGGGATCATCTTGACGATCTTGTCATCAATGAGATAGGTATCGAGATCCACATAGGGGAGATTGAAATAGTCGGCGAGAGACTGGTAAATCACCTCTTCTTTGGCATATCCTTTTCGGATCAGGGTCTGTTCAAACCTTTCACCTACCTGCCGTTGCTCCTGAAGCGCCTTTTTCAACTGTTCGGGGTTGAGGACACCCAGGTCAATTAAAAATTCACCAAAACTTTTCTTTTGGGCCATATCTCCTCCACCTATGAAGCATCAAATATAGATTACCAATGCTCCTCATCCCACCTGACCTCTCCTCAACATCAGGGGAGGCATCAACCCTCTTGGATTAAGAGGGAGAAGGGGGGAGTGACTACTTCAATTATTCTAATATTGAGTATCTCATTCACTCCTTTTTCCCATCTTTTGTCTTCATCAACTGCTGGATATGCCTCCTGACTTTCGAAGCCAGTTCCGGATAGGCAGTTGAGGATGAGTGAATAAATTGCCGATAGTGTTGTATCGCCCTCTCCCTGTTTCCGGTCTGCTCATAAAGAAGCCCGAGGTTATAATGCGTTTCTCCATGCAGGGGGTCCCTGGCGAGGGCCTTCTGGTAAGATTCGATGGCTCTCTCCATCTGGCCTTTCTTTTTGTAGAGGGTCCCGAGATGGATGTGGCTGCCAATGTGATTCGGGTTGATGGAGAGGACTTTTTGAAATGCCTCCATTGCCCTGTCATCTTCTCCCTTGAGGTAAAATAGAATTCCAAGGTTGTTATGGGCCTTTTCATAATGGGGGTTGATTTCGATGGCCTTTAGGTAGGCCTGGAGAGCGTTCTCTGGTTTACCCGTTTCCTGATAGATGATTCCAAGGTTGTTATACGCCTCGATATGGCCGGGATCGAGCTCAATCACCTTCTGATAGGCCTGAATCGCCTTTGCGACTTCTCCCTGGTTATAATAGGCAACTCCTGCATTAAAATGCTGAATGGTTTCTATGGAGAAGGGGCGATTTTTTCCAGGGAATTGTACTGTAACAACGGGTTTGGATAGGACTTCCTCATTGGGAGGAGGAGACAGGGTTGGTTTCCCTTGTGAAAGTTTCTCTTGAGGGGGCTTTTCTTGTGACAATCTTTCTTGAGACGATCTTGGCGGAGAGGAACTGGTTTCGGGGATGGCCTTTCCTTCTTGCGGAGGAGGGCTTTCCTGCTTTTCCATGGGGCTTTGCCTCATGGGGATAGGCGGCCTTGCTTTTTCACTGATCGCTAATTTGATCTGCTCTGATTTGGCTGTTTCAGGGGTGGCTAATTGGTTTAAAGGTTGGTGAGGTTTAACCTCCTCCTTCAGCTCGGGTTTCTTCTCCTCTTTGATGGGGTCTGGAGTTACCCTTTCAGCAGGGGGCGGAGGATGTATCTCCTTCACGATTTTTATCGTCGATGGAGGGGGGGAGGGAATAAGAAGAAGTTTCCAGACGCCAATCAGAAGAACAAAAAGAATGAGACAGGAGGAGAGGAGAAACCAGGGCCACCTCTTTGGTCCTTTTCTCTCCGAGGAGTAACTTCTGAGAAAAGGGGTCTCCTTCGAATCCTTTGAACGAATCTGCTGGGCTTTTTTCAGGGCTTCCATGATCAGACTCATTGTAAGCCCTCCGGTAAGATCTTAACGGATTCGGGTGGCATCTGTTGTGGATGGCCATCCTGCTCTATCTGTTTGATTGATGAAACCGGAACAACTGGAGACGGTGGTTTGCGGGTCACGGTCAGATAGAGCTTTTCAAATTGGTTCTGAATCATTTGACGCGTTCCTTGCAGGGAGGGTGAACGGTCCTCATGGAGCAGAAACATCCCCATCAATAAGAGGATCAGGAGGGTAAGAAGGGAAACGCGCAGGGGTGTCAACCAGTTTAAAAGAGAGGAGAGCCCCAGTGTGGAAGCGAATGCTTCTTCCCCTTCGAGTTCTCTTTTGGCCTTCAATACCACCCCTTTTTTGATATGATGGGTATCATTGACAAATCCGCCTAACAGGGCACGATCACAGATGAGATTGATCAGCCTTGGCGTTCCTTTCGAAAAACGGAAAATCTCATTCAAAGCCGATCTGGAAAATGTGATCCTTCCGTGCGATCCAGCCACCGTGAGGCGCTGGTAGATATAAGACTCTGTCTCCTCTCTGTTGAGGGGATGGATATGGTGCCGGATCGCGATCCGCTGGTTCAATTGCTTTAATTTAGGTGAACGAAGCTTCTGATTCAGCTCGAGCTGGCCAAAGAGGATGATCTGAAGCATTTTTTCTTTGGTCGTTTCGAGATTGGAGAGCATCCGAATCTGTTCCAATACGGGGATGGAAAGGTTTTGTGCTTCATCAATGATGAGGATCACATGTCCATCCTGATCCAGTTGCTCAAGGAGGAATTGATTCAATGCATCAATTCGTTCGGCCTTTGTTCTTCCAATCGTTTTAAAGCCGAGGTCTTGAAGAATGGCTCTCAGCAATTCCCCTTCGGTCAGAAAAGAGTTGAAGATGACAGCCGTTTTTGTGTTTCCGTCAAGACGATCCAGAAGCGCTCGGCAAACGGTCGTCTTTCCGGTTCCGATGTCACCGGTTACGACCATGAATCCCTCCCTTTGCTGGATTCCGTAAAGGAGGGAATCAATCGCTGTCCGGTGGCTCTCGCTCAGGTAGAGAAACTGCGGGTCCGGTGTCAGGGAAAAGGGTTTCTCTTTTAGTCCATAGAAATCGAGGTACATCGTTTTACCATCAAATCCGAAATCCGAATTTCGGGCGAAGCGTCCGTTTCGGACCAATACGAAACAAATTCAAAATTCTAATTTTCCAAACATTAAATTCTACGTTATTGGTCATTTGAAATTTAAAAATTCGTGCTTGTTTCGAATTTCGAATTTTATTTCTTTGTAACATCCTCCACTCTCTTTCCTATCTGGATAGTGGGAGTGATCATGATGACCAATTCGGCAGTCCTCTTCTTTTCGGCTTTGTACCGGAATAAACCGCCCAAGACTGGGATGGAGTGAAGAACGGGAACGCCGATATAGGATTCCTCATTCTTCTCCTGCATCAGACCGGCAATGATGATCGTCTGCCCATCCCGCACCCTAACGGTGGTATCGGTCTCTCTTACGCTCAGTAACGGAAAAGTTGTCTTTCCATCCGGTGTCGTTTTCTCTCCTGTTTTCTCTGTGATGCTGGGGTGGATATTCATGATAATGGTACCATCCTCAGCGATCTGCGGAGTAACATCGAGGATAATGCCCACATCAATCGTCATAGGCTGAATGATCTGGGTAACGGTCGTTTGAGTGGCGACCGCACCGGTGATGAAGAAGACGTCCTGATTCCCAACCCGGATAATGGCCTTCTGATTGTTCAGGGTGGAGATCATCGGACTGGAAAGGACTTTGATATCTCCCTGCTCCGCAATTGCCTGGATGATGTCAGAGAGGGCGATATCACCTGCGCCAACGGCAAATGTGCCTCCGAAAGGCTTAACCCTGAACGTTCCCGGAGTTTGAATGGTCGTTCCGGTAGTTGTATCACTGAGGGTAAATCCCCCGATTATTCCGGGGAAACCGGTTGTTCCGGCTTTATTCGTCAGTCCCCACGCAAGATTGGAGACTCGAGGTAACCCTTCGATCACTTTCCAGTTAATCCCTTCCTTATTCTCATCGGAGAGAATGACTTCAAAGATTTTGGCCTGAATGGTCACCTGCCTCTGGGCCGTCCCTTCGATGGTCTCCAGATAGGAAGCAATTTTATTGAGATGGAGAGGATAGTCCGTCACCAGGATCACTCCGGTTGAACGGTTAATGATTAGCTTTCTCCCTTTTGGATCTACCCGCGTCCAGGTCGCTTTTTCCGGATCGGAAGAGGCTTTATCCTCTGCCCCCCCAAAAACAATCGCCTCCAAGCCTCTCTGAATCTCCCTCCAGAGATCCATCTCATCTATGCTGACCACATCACTGAATCCTGTTCTGGTGCCAGCTGGAGTGGCAGAGGCCTGTGTTCCCGGAAGCAGACCGGTTTGCAGTCCGCCTCCCGTGCTCGCATAGATCTCCCTCTTGCCACTTCTCCGGGTGGCAAGGTAGTTGAGCGTGAAGAGGCGGGTTTCCATCTGGGGCCTCATGATTTTGATAAATTTCCCATCAATGCGATAGGTCCATCCCTGTGGAATCAGAATTGCATCGAGCGCTTCCCTAAGGGTTACCCGTTTGAGGTCTATGGTCACCTTGCCGGTCAGTTCAGGATCGATGACGATGTTATAATCGTCCTCTTTTGAAAAGGCCAGGAGGATGTCCTGAAGGTTGGCATCTCTGGCAAAGAAGGAATAGAGTTTTTCAGGGACCTTTTTAGCCTCCTCCCGCTGGGGGATGACCAACTCCTTCAGTTTTTCTTCAGGAGGAGGTTGAGGTTTTGTGAGGTCTGTCTTCTGAGAGGGCAATGGAGCCCGTTCCTTTTTCGGAGGTGAGGCACATCCCACGGCCCATAAGAGACATAAAAGCATTACCCATAAAAATTTTGTTCTCATCTTTTTCTCCTTATGTTCATCAAGTTCATAGACCCTCATCAGAGATAGTGAAAGGTTCATTTAAGACCCAAGCCCCCTCATCTCGATTCCACGGTAAGTTTCACCGGACCCTGGTCGAGCAGGATGGCCCTCGTTTGACCTCCTTTTTCCAGAATGACTCGATCCTGTTTGATCTCCACGACCTTTTCGCCGTTGACCGTATCACCCACGGTGACAATAGAGCGGTCTATAGAGGCTAATCGAATATGATCCGAAATCAGGATTGCCCTAAGCTTTAAAGGGGGATCCTCCTTTTTGGCTTCCGGGAGAGCCACAACGGCAATCTTCTTTTCCTCTGGAGCGGGTCGCTCCGTGGATAAGAGACGAACTCCGTACGGCAGAGAAAACGGGTCTTTTCGAATGTCCTGGGAGACCACGGCCTTCTTCTTCGTTTGAGCAGCGCTTAGCCCGGGTTCGGTTAAGATCATCCCTAAGAGAATCATTCCCCCCATGAGCAGCAGGGTTAAGACGCCCTTCACCGATAAAAGGTCATTGAAGCGAAAGTTCCGTTTCAAGTCGTAATGACCGGAATCGAACCTTTCCGGGTTCTTGAAATTTTCTGGACATCCACTCCCCAATGGATCCCTTCGAGGAGTAGCTTCACGGCAATGGTAAACTTTGGCGGATTTATGAAATAAAATTTTTTCAATCTTCATTTTACCCTCTATTCCAAGGCAATGATATACATCATCAATTTCAGGGTAACCTTTAAAAGAGGTTGTTGTATCTCTTCATTTCTCTGAATCTGAAGCCCCTCAATCCGGATCAGAAAAGGGAGCTCCTCGATTCCCTTCAGATAGGATTCCAATTTTGAGAAAGTGGAATGGAGGACAAGCTGAACCATCACTTTTCTTGAATCCTGTGAAACCGGCTCGTTCTTCTCCGCAGATGGAGAAATCTTTTCTTCAAAAGGGACGATGGAGATGACCTTCATCAGGAGGGGGTCACTCTCCCGGGCGAGGTGCTTTAAGAAAGCCCTGAACTCTTCTCCCCTGAGCGTGCGCTCGGAAAGACCCTTTAACTCATTCTCTAACCGAATGATTTCAGCTTCTGCTGACTCGAGTCCTTTGGACAGTAGGGAAAGTTCAGTCAGCTTGGCATCGGCCGCTTTAACCTCCCCTTTAAGTATGGAGATCCTGCGGTTCATAGGCGTATCATATAGCCGGTCAAACAGAAAGATGGCCATAGCGATCAATACGCCCAAAAATAGGATTTTTTCTCTCGTTTTAAGTGCCATGGGTTATTGTTTCTCCTGTTGATTCTGTATGTCCCTTTTTTTGTCAGCCCTTTAGGGTTGAGCCACGAGGATTGATGGAACCATAGCTCAAAGGGTTTGCCTTGATGATCAAGGTTTCTCCTTTTGTCCTTTCTCTCCCTCCTGCAAGGGAGAGGAGAGATGGATGTCACACACGATATCGAATTCCGTGGCGGATTGATTATATAATCTATTCTCCTCCGTTGATATGAGTTTGACCTGGCTGAAGAAGGGGGAACGTTCGAGTCCTTCGATGATTCTGGCCAAAGCTGTCAGACAGTGGATATCCGTTCCAAACGCCAGGCCGGATAGATGGAGAGTCATTTTAGATTTCCCCTTGGGATCTGCTTCCTTTAAGGTTGAAGTTTGAGGGGATTGGGGCAGGGGTTTTGTGTCGGATTGAATGTCTAATAAAGTCAGAGTAATGTTTCCCGGAATGACCTCAAGGATTTCTTTCAGTGCCTTCCGGTAAGGCAGAGGGGAGGTGACTGAAGATGGAAAGAGGGATAGATCCTGCCTAATCTTTGCCTCTTTCTCTTTCAGGAGGGTCAACCTGATTCTGAGGTCTTCCAGCTTGCTCACCTTTGCAATCTTTTCATCTCGCTCTTTTTGAAGTTGGGTCGCCTGTCCACTCTTATACCAGATCATTCCTAAAAGGATAAGACCAATCAGGAGCGGGAGAAGAGTAAAGATCGCTTTATCCATGGGGATCTTCGACCAGAAAGGTTCTTTGGCAGGAAGAAATTCGACCTGCCGTGGTTCGGAGAGAGCTATGCCAGCGGCTGTGGTGTAGATCGAACCTGTTTCAACAAGGGCCTGTCCATTCACCCTTTTCGCATCAAAGAGTAGTTCTAACAGCGGGTTAAAAAGTACGACTGGAAGACGGAGTTCAGTTTCGAGATAAGAGGCGATATTCTTCAGGTGGGCGCCTCCTCCGGTGAGAAGGATTCGATCAACATTCTCTCCATAGAACTGGTTTCGGTAGTATTCGAGGGAACGTCCGATTTCAGCGACCCACCTTTCCAAGACAGGCCGCATAAGAAAGGACATTTTTGTAAGGTCTACTTGAATGGCTCCCTGGCTCCCCTCTGAGGTATCAGAGAGGATTCCCACCTCTTCTTTGATCTGCTCAGCCTTTTCATAAAGGAAACCGAGATCTCGTTCAAAAGGAATGCCATCCGTAATGGCCCGGGTCAGGTCAGATCCGGCAGGAGTCATTTCCCGGCTGAATTGGAGGATTTCGTCTTTAAAAAGGAAGAGGCTCATCTTCTCTGCTCCCAAATCAATCAGAGCGACGGTTTCCCCGATTTTTAATTGACCCCGTAAGGAAAGCATATTCCAGAGGGCAAAGGCATTTACGCTGAGATGGGTGACCTCAAGCCCTGCTCCGCTGGCAATAGAAAGCGTCCGGTCAATTAGGCTCATTGGGCAGGCCACTGCCAGCAAGTCCAATTTTTTTGCTCCATCCTCAACAAACTGCCCAAGGATATGGTATTGAATCCTTGCTGTTTCAACAGGGAAGGGGAGGTGATCCTTCATCTCCCATGGCAGCGTTTGAATCAACTCTTTTTTAGGGATGGAGGGCATGGTCATCCGTCTGATGTGGATTCCAGAGCCGGAAACCGTAAGCCTGACCTTCTTTGTTTTGATTTCAGCCTCTTCCATCAAGTCCTTCAGTAAGATAGAGAGGGATGGCGTGTCCTCCTTATCTATGCTCTGAGGGATTCTCTTGAATCCGAAGCAGGTAAGAAAGGGGCCCTTAGGGGTCTTTTCCAGCCCCACCAGTTTGATCGAATGAGAACCAATATCCAGACCGATTGTTTCTGCCATATATAACTCCTTAGGGAGATCCTGTCCTCAATTATTTTCCTCGCTCCCTAGTGTATAAAAAGTATTTGGAGCGCTCTGGTTCCGGTATTCGGTGCTGATCCATCCAGCAGACCGCACGGTATTTATGATTCGTACTTCATCAATTCCTCCATTCCACATTTCACTGGAGCCATTGTAGGTTGAAAAATAAATTCGGTTGGGTGTGCCGGTCTGTGCCGCGGTCGTTGCTGTAGAAAGCGCTGTGCCGTTAAAATAAGGACGATGGGTTGTGCCATCAAAGGTATAAACCATATAATGCCATCTATTGGCTGCTGGGTTCGATTGAGTGCCGCCTAAAAATGTGCCACCCCACTGCCAAAACCCTACTACCCCAACACTCCCACTCGTCCTTTGTCCAAATTGCAATCCTGAACCTGAACCGCTTGGATTGACAAATGATACTCCAGACCGCACGGCGCTATCCCCAGCCCTGGTGAACCAGACAGAAAGCGTCTGAGTGGCGTTATTCGCTGGTATGTTCACGACACCCGAGGTCTTACTCGCCAGTTGCGTGGTGCCATTGTAAGATTGTGCATTTCCTATCTGTCCTATGTTCTGTGTGGAATTGGTACTGAGGTGATTGTTACCGGTGGAGTCTGTAAGGGTCGTGCCCGATTCTCTACTATGCCACACCCCATTGTAACCAGCCCATACCCCGCTCACATTCTGCGTGGAAGCGGTGATGCAGCTATTTCCATAATACATGTAAATGATCGTACCGTTATTAATAGAAGGAACCCTTACCCATGCAGTGAGTTGCCCTGTCGCTGGATTATAAGATTCAATTTCATGGTTTAATCTACAGGGGGCGGTTCCGGCCCCTCCGCAGGTGGTGTCGTCCAGAGATTGGAAGATAAGATCCCGGGGGTCGTTGGTTGCAACATCGTAGCTTGCAATACGTCCGCCGTTTGCAACGGTTCTGAGATTGTTGTCTGTGGTAATATTTACAAGCATGGGAAAATTAGTAAGGGGGCCACTACTGACCTGGTTCGCCTGTACCGTAATTGACTTACGGTAGGTAAAGTAGTACAAGAAACTGGTAAAATTAGCAACATTAACCCTCCTTCTTTCAGTACCAATGGGGACTTCTCCGATAGAAGTAAGGGTATCAAGGTTTGGAGCGGTGTTGGTATAAATTAATCTGAATCTTCCCGCTCCAAGGGGTCTTGTAATCCCATTTAAATTATTAAGCAAAGTCGGGGTTGTCCAACCTTGATCCTTAGCATGACGAATAGCAAATTCGACACCAGATTGAGCAATGAAAAAGGCTTGATTGGAGCTGATGGTAAGCGCAACGGACTTCTGCTTCGTGGGAATGAGGTAAGTAAAAACGTAACCGATAGCGACCATCAATAGCATGGCGATCACTAAAAAGAGAACAGAGAGGCCTTTGGAGTTAAATAAAATTCCCCCCAACCTCCCTTTGCCAAAAGGAGAGGTAGTATTTTTGTCACCCTGAACTTGTTTCGGGGTCTGGTTAAATAACTTCATTAGATGCTGAAACAAGTTCAGCATGACATTTCCTTCCTCTCTCTTACTATTTGAGACCAAGTTCATTCTCAACTGCTGGGTGCCTCGTGCCAGTTTCGGGTAAAGTTTTTATATGTCATGCTTCTTGCCAAGTTTCTGGGATAAACCTCTGTCTGCAAAATTACATTCTCGCCGCTTCCCGATGAAAGAGTAAGCGATAAAGTAATCTCATTTTCATTGTTGGTTGCTGCTGCCCCCCGGGTCACTGTAAATGAAGACACATTTGAGGCAAGTGGACTCGTAGCCACAGGTGATGTCTTAACCTTTTCAAGGGTGGTGCCGGTTAATCGGAAGGTGAGGGTCTCATTTAGCCCATCCTGGGCTGTGGCGTTGGTTCTTTGAAAAACGATGGTATTGCCCGAGCCTCCTGCGGCAGGCGTGGTGATGCTCCTTGCATCCCGTATATCTCTGACCATTCTTTCGAGCGCCAGTTTTCCCTCGTCGTAAAGGGTTTTTTGATTGACCGTCATTGTATAAACTTTCAAACTATTAATCAAGAAATAAATCATAATGGCTGATGCCATCGCCAGAATGACAATCACCACAACGATTTCAATGAGGGTGAAACCCCTCTCCAGATTTCGGATTGCGGATTTCGGATTGCGGACTATATTATTATTTCCCAACATTTCATCCTTCCTGTTATGGAAACCTCGTGACCACTGAATAGATTTCATAGGTATCATTCTGCGGATCCTTTACCCGTACGAGAATTCTTTTATATCCGATATCCAAACCAGAAGCCCCAAAATTATTGTCCACAAGGGCGATTTCCCATTGCCACTCATATCCTGAATTGCCTGGGATGGCAGCGTATGCTGTCAGGCCAGTGGGATTTAATGTTGCATCCGTGTATTGGAATTTTGTAAATTCTTCCATCTTCTGATGAGCAAGATATATAGCCTTGGTGGCCATTTCTGGTTTGCCACTGCTTCTGATCCCTGTAACAAAGGGGATGATGATGGTTGGCAAAAGAATCCCTGCCATCACAATGAGAATGATAACCTCAATAAGGGTGAACCCCCTTTTTCCAATTGCGTATTGCGGAATAAGGCACCCCCTCCCTACCCCTCCCCCCTCGAGGGGGAGGGTGGGGGTGGGGGGGCAACTCCGCAATCCGAATTCCGAAATCATAGAATATTCACCTTTCCGGTGTAGTTTGTGACGGTGATCGTTCTTGTCTGTCCGCCTCCTGAAACCGTCACCGATCCTCCCCCGCCTACAATAGGTTCACCGAGGGAGTTGAATGTTATAATGAAATTGCTTCCAATCGTCACTCCTGCCGGGAGCCTACCGGAGGGGTCCAATTGACTCGTGGGGCTGAATGCATATATGGTTGGAGTCGCAGTGGAGAAGGTTATAGTTTTAGAAACTCGAGTAGCCATAGCACATTCCTGAGCATAACGAATGTCAGAGGCAACCATGTAAGCGGCGCCTTCCACAGAGGCCCTTGGGGTAGTGTCGAAACCTACCCTCGGTATGATCACGGCGGCTAATATCCCGATGATGATCATCACCGCAACCAGTTCGACCAAAGTGAATCCCCTCACCCCCACCCTCTCCCCCAAGAGACTGTGTCGCAATGGGGAGGGTGAGGGGGAATTTTTAGGTTCATGGTTCATCGTTCTTCGTGCATCGTTCATCGAGAATCACCTGAACAACGAGGCCATATTCCACCATGGGAGGAATACAGCCAGTGCCAATAGTAAAACCACTCCACCCAGAAAGAGGGTTAGCACTGGCTCAATATAAGTAGGAAGTTTCTTTAGGGCATTATCCACCTCTACATCATAGTAATCCGTCACCCTCGCCAGCATCTCATCGAGCGTACCAGAAGATTCGCCCACAGAGATCATCTGGATCACAAGCGGCGTGAACCTTCCGCTCTCTTTGAGGGCATCGGTGAGGCTATTTCCTTCTCTCACTTTCTGTTGGGCACTCTTAATGGATTGGGAGAGAAGGACATTATCCACAGTGGTGGAGGTGATGTCGAGGGCCTGTAAAATAGGGATTCCGCTCCGGTTGAGCATTCCCAAAGTGTTACTAAAACGGGAGAGGCCGATTTTTAAAAACAGCGGTCCCAAAACCGGAATCCTGGTTTTTATCTTATCCCATAGATACCTTCCACGGTCGGTCCTCAGATAGCGTTTCAGAAAGATTGAGATTGTTAGAACTCCTAAGAGGACCAGATACCAGTAGGTCTGGAATATTTTATTTATCCCAATCATCATGCGGGTTGGCAGGGGAAGGGGCATATTGAACTGTGCAAAAGTTGCTGCGAACCTCGGAATGACAACAGCTAACAAGATGATGAAAGCAATGACTACTGAGAAGATGACAATCTTAGGATAGCGAGTTGCCTCCTTGAGCCTCTGACGAGTTTGGATCTCCCGGTCCGCAAGGGTGACAAATCGGTCGAGGGATTCGCCCAACCGCCCAGAGGTTTCTCCTGCTCGAATCATATTGACATAGATGATTGAAAAGACTGTTGGGTGTTTTGCCAAAGAGGCAAACAGTGGATTTCCGGCTTCAATGTCAGCACAAACTTCAGCCAGAACTCTCTGGAATTTCTTGTTTTCTGTCTGCTCTTTTAAATTGACCAGGCCGGAAAGCAGGGGGAGACCTGCCTTGTAGAGTGTTGAAAGTTGCTGGCTGAAAACAACAAGGTCCTCCAGACGGACCTTTTTAAAACGGTTCAACCAATCCGTTAGGTCAAGCCAGGGAGCTTTTTCGATCTTCTCGATAGAAACCGGAAGATACCCAAGACGATGGATTTGCTCCCCAGCCCATTGGAGGGTAGGGGCCTCCAGCCATCCATCGATTGCCTTGCCAGCTCTGTCTCGCGCTTTATATTTGAAAGTGGGCATAAGTTAACCTTTAAAGGGGTTCAAGGTTTTTTTTCTAAAGAATTTATAAGTCCCTTAAGCATCCTTCCATATCCTTCTGCTATATTAGACGGAACGGATACAGAAGCTCTTCTTATCTGAGATGTTAGTCCGTATCTTTCTTCTTTCGGAAAAGATTTTGTTGTCTTATAAATTTTTAAGCAAAGTTGATATGCTTTCTGCCAGACTTTTAATTCTTTATAATTTTTAAGCATTTCACTTGCCTCCTTGAATCCTGGACCCCTTGACCCCTTTTATTTATTTAGATAATTCTTCACTTTTTTCATCAGTTCGTCCATCTCAAAGGGCTTGGTGATGTATTCGTTTGCCCCTGTCTCCATGCCAGTCGCCCTGTCTTTTTCCTGAGTTTTAGCGGTCAGCATCAAGATGGGGATATGTTTATACCGTTCATCGAATTTTAATAAACGGCAAACTTTATATCCGTCCAGTTTTGGCAACATGAGGTCAAGCAGAATCAAATCCGGGTTTTCTTTCCGTGCCTGATTCAATCCATCTTCACCGTTGTAGGCGACCAGCACATCATACCCTTCCAATTCGAGGGCGAAACGAACAGTTTCCACCAGATCCATTTCGTCATCAACAACCAGAATTCTTTTATTGCTCATCCTCTCCTCCTTAATTGTTCTTTTGCCTTTCTGAAGAGTTCCCGCTTTGAGATCGCCTCCTCAGGAAAAGTAGCGGCACCAATTTTAATAACGATTGGTCCATCAGGTCCAAGGACAGGGTTCTTTTGCATGTTTTCTTCAATTCGTTGTCGGACTGCCTGAACCCCTTTCAGATCGGCCTCACATAAAGCGACCCATATTTTTCCCTGTTGTCTCCTTAACAGCATGTCTCCCTTTCTGCAAAGGCATTGTTTGATTCTTATTTCCAATTGGTTCAACAGGTCATCCTTCGTGTCTTTGCTTCTGTTGACCCATTCTATCAGAAAAAGGGAAAGAGGTGAATCATTTTTCTGTGCCCGTTGAAATTCCCTGTCCAGAACAAACCGAAAATGGAGTTCTCGCCTTTCTCCCTCTGCGACGGGAAGGGTGAAGGTGAAGGTGCTGCCTTTCCCGACTTCGCTCTCTGCCCAGATTTTGCCCTGATGAGCCTCTACCAGCCCTTTGGTAATGGCAAGACCTAATCCGGTTCCACTCACAGAGCGATGAAGCGATCCTTCGACCTGGAAAAATTTGTCGAAAATGGAGTTGAGGTGTTCTTTGGGGATTCCAACTCCAGTATCTCTAACAGAAATGGCAATTTTATGTCCAATCCCTCCTTCTCTCTGTTCAGAGAAAGGAGTTGCCGTGACAAAAATGCTTCCTTCATCGGGTGTAAATTTAATGGCGTTTCCAATGAGATTGATCAGAATCTGTTCTGTCTTTTCTCTGTCGCAATTGACTGATGGAAGTTCTTCCGGTATCTCAGAAATCATCTGTATCGCCTTTAGATCGGCTTGAGGTTTCAAAGCCAATATCGTTAATTCGACCAGATCTTTTAATTGGATCTCCTCGAATTTCAGTTCGACCTTTCCGGATTCAATTTTTGAAAGGTTAAGCAGATCATTTAGAATATTGGTCAATCGGGTGATGTTTCGATCGGCCATGGTGAGAAATTTGTGCTGATTTGAATTGATTTCCCCAGCCTTTCCAGAGAGGATAAGCTGAATCGAATTTTTGATCGCGGCCAGAGGGGTTCTTAATTCGTGTGAGGCCACCGAGACGAACTCCGATTTCATTGCATCCAGTTTTTTCAGCTCCAGATTGGCTTTTTCTAATTGATCGGCATAGTCTTTCAGCCTCATAAAACGCTGTTTTTCGTCCAGGACTTTTCTCAGACGCAAGATGGTTTCGTCCAGATTAATGGGTTTGGTGAGATAGTCACTGGCTCCTTGCTTCATGGCTTCAATGGCTGAATCAATCGTCCCGTGCCCGGTCATGAGAACAGTGAGCGTTTCCGGACTCGATATGGAAATCTCCTTTATCAACTGGAGGCCATCCATTTGAGGCATTTTCAGATCGGTCATCACAAGGTCGAATTTCTGTTTCTCAATCTTTTTCAGGGCCTCTTCCCCGTTTTCTGCCAAATCCACTTGAAATCCAGCAATGCGAGTAAGAGCCTTTAAGAGAAAATCTCGAATCTCTTTTTCATCATCCACCACTAAGACTCTGTTTTCCATCTATCCCTTTTCCCCCAAGACCCGATTTTCTTTTCCGGATAACCACTGATCCAGGGCATCCTTTTTGAACCTCCAGCTTCCTCCGATCTTTCGACCCGGAATCTCCCCATTCTTGGCCAAGCGGTAGATCGTTCGGACATGAATGCTCAGATAATCCGCCGCCTCCCGTGGGGTCATGATTTCCCGGATATAGATTTCGGATTTCGGAGTTCGGATTACGGAATATTTATTCATCTTTGTCCTCTTCTTCTTAAGATTTAGGGAGATAGGGAGCCCATCTACTTAAAACCCATCCAATATTCAGCGTTGTTTTGCTCCAGGTAATAACCATGGGAGAGGATCGTTTATTAGACTAACGATCTTACCCAAGATATTGTCGTAATTAATCAATAATTCTTGCCCTGTTTCGTTTAGAAGATAACCGCACTTAACGGCAAACTCCAACCAAACCTGAGTTTCAGCAGCCTCTGCTTCAGCATCACTTAATTTGCTTACAAATGCAGATTCATAACGCCTTTTTCGCCAAGCCTCAGCAAGATTGGCACAAACCGATCTCGATGAACTACGGATTTGATCTGTCAGTGAATAACGCTCCCCGATCGGAAATGATCTACTTTTTTCAAATATCTGCATAACTGCTTCAAAAGCCATTTTATAAACTTCTAAATCCCGATGAGTCCGAATCAATTTCTTTTCTACATCTTATCTCCCTATCCCCCTATCGCCCTCTCTCCCCAAATCTTCATCTAAATTATCACCGGTCCAGCACCTCCCTGACTTTCTTTGCCAGAGCATCCGGAGCAAAAGGCTTCTGGATGAAGTTCACTCCTTCATCTAAGACACCATGGTGGACGATAGCATCATCCGTATAACCGGAGATATACAGTACTTTGAGGTCAGGTGCAGAGAGTCTTAAGCGATCAGCGAGGTCTTTACCACTCATCCCTGGCATTACGACATCTGTGAGTAAAAGATGAATTTTCTTGTCGGGGTGCTCCTGAACAAATTTCAAGGCTTCAATTCCATCTGATACGGAATGGATTTGATAACCCTTATTGCTTAGAACCCGAGTGGCCAACTCCCGTACCGATGGCTCATCTTCGGCCAGGAGGATTGTTTCGTTTCCCGTTAAGAGAGAGAGGGGTTTTGTTTTGCTTTGTACCCTATCTTCCTCAGCTTCAACTCTCGGTAGATAAATATTAAAAGTGGTTCCTCGACCGGGTTCGCTGAAGACCGTTATATGTCCGTTACTCTGTTTGATGATTCCATAAACCGTCGAAAGTCCAAGCCCAGTCCCTTTCCCTTTCGCCTTGGTCGTGAAAAAAGGTTCAAAAAGATGTTCTTTGACTTCCGGCGTCATCCCAACTCCGGTATCAGTGATGGATACCCTTACGTAATTGCCTGGACCAATATCAGGGGTGGTTTTAATGTCTTTTTCGTCTACATCCAAACGGCCTGTTTCGATGATGAGTTTTCCTCCGGATGGCATGGCATCCCTTGCATTGACTGCGAGATTAAGAATGACCTGTTCAATCTGGCCCGGATCGATCTTAACTTTGCCCGCCTCTTCGCTCAGCCTATAGATCAGTTCGATATCTTCGCCGAGGATGCGATGGAGCATCTTGTCGAGGTCTTTGATGAGATCATTTAGATTAAGGACCTTAAATTCGAGAATCTGTTTCCGGCTGAAGGCCAAAAGCTGGCGGGTTAAATTGGCGGCCCGTTCGCTTGCCTTATGAATCTCGCGAATATTTTCTTTGAGGGGGTCCCCATCCCTCAGTCCCAGGAGAGATAACTCGCTGTAACCTTCGATGACTGTTAGCAGATTATTAAAATCATGAGCAATGCCTCCTGCCAAACGTCCAATTGCTTCCATCTTCTGAGACTGGCGAAGCTGTTCCTGGAGGGCCGCCATTTTTTCCTCCGCCTGAATGCGTTCTTTAAAAAGATGGGCATTGGCAATGGCACCTGCAATCTGATTTCCCACTCTTTCCACCAATCTTACATCAGCCTCGGTATAGGCATTCTCCTGTAACGATTGAATATGAATGACCCCGATCACATTATCTTTCACGATTAATGGAACAGAAATCATAGACCGAATGCCCGCTTGGAGAGCGGGAAGAAGATTAGGGAACCTGGACAGCATCTCTTGAATATCCTTTTCATCCTTGATCAGAAAGAATAGACTCGACTTTGTTTTCATTATTTGTTGGCCAACCGAATATTCAAATGGGAAACCATTTCCGACAGAACGGCCGGGTATATCAAGGCCATAAGTATAAATCACCGTTACGGTTTGATCCTTGAGATTAATAAGGGTAATTGAAATTCTATCGAACGAGATCAATTGATGGATCTTTTGCGCGGCGTGTTCATAAATTCCCTCTATATCTAATGAGGAGCTGATGATTCGGCCGATTTCAGCGATGATTTCATTTTCATGAGATAATTTTTTTATATGTTCATTAGCCTTTACTCTCTCAGTGATATCCTCACAGGTCATCAGGTTTTCGCCTGTTTCTAATTGGACAGGGATAAAATCAATAATTTTTTCAGTTCCGTCCTTGCATTTCACTTTAAAAATTCTGGGGCTCTTTTCTCCAAACTCAGAAGATGTCAGATCATCCAGCCAGGCAGAGATGACCTGATGCCTGTAATTAGGATCAGGGTAGGCCTTTCTAAACCAAGTTCTTCCATTGGGGATATCACCTAAATCATATCCAAACAGTTCTTTAAATTTAGGGTTAATGTATTGAAATGAACCATCCTTTGCGATCATGGCCATGCCAAAGGGAGCATTTTCAGATAGAGACCGAAATTTCTCCTTCTCCCCACGCAGTGTCTCTTCTGCTTTCATTCGTTCGGTGATGTCACGAGAAACGCCATAGATACCTACCCAGTTGCCAGCTTCATCCCATATCCCTTTGAGGCTGTTTTCCATCAACAGGGTGGAACCATCTTTCCGATAGCATTCGACTTCGATCGTGAGAGATCGGTCCGGTTCGATCTTCTGGTTCTTTTGGCGCTGCAGTTCTTCGTGGAATAAATTTCTGATCTTTATTAGCGATTCTGGGGTAACCATGTCCTCCAGAGGCTGTTTCATTCGCTCTTCTGGAGTAAATCCGAGTATTTTCTCAATGGAAGGGCTTACGTAGGTTGTACGAAAATTGAGGTCCATGGTCCAAACCATATCGGCCATGTTCTCGGCTAAGAATCTGAATTTCTCTTCACTTTCTTTAAGAGCTTCTTCTGCCAGTTTACGCTCATTAATATCGCGAGCCCAGACCTGAATTCCGGGTTCTCCTAAGTAATTGATGATCTTTGCATTGATTTCTCCCCAGAATGAAGAGCCATCTTTTCGAAGGAATTTTACCTCATAAGTGGAGGGGGGTGATTCTCCTCGTAAACGCGCCTGCGCCCTTTCACGAGTGAGAGCTTGATAATCAGGGTGATAGACAACCCAGTGGTCGCGACCCTCTAATTCCCCTGGTTCATAACCAAGCATTTCATGGAGGCGACGGTTAGCAAAGGCAATCTTAACCCCTTTTTGAATCCAGACTCCGTCAAAACTTTCTTCAACCAACATTCTGTATCGTTCTTCACTTTTGGATAGAGCCTCTTCAGCCTTTTTTCGTTCAGTGATGTCAGTGAAGTTCTCAAGAAGATATTTTTTCCCTTCTAATGTGATGGAGACTACCGTCTTAATAATGGAAAGGGAATCCCCTTTCGCTGTCAGTAAGATGCGTTCAGAACTGTCAACGTCCTGCTTAAGGTCTGTAATCGGACACTTTCCTTTTTCAGCCGGACAGACAAAGTGGTGACATTCTTGATTGATTATCTTTTCTTTTGAGGTCCCGATTAACTTTATGGCGGCAGGATTGACATCAACAATCGTGTGTGTGTCCGGGTCTACAACCAACACACCGGTTTGGATGGAATCCAGGATCATCTTCAAACGGATTTCACTTTCCCTCAACTCAACCTCTGCACGCTTGCGTTCGGTAATATCTCGAACGATCCCTCGAAAACCGGTTGGTTGACCTGATGGATTCTTTATTAAGGATATAGAGGATTCGACATATCGTTTTGTCCCATCTTTTCTTGTAATCTCCCAATCGAATATTTGAGAGGGGTTACCCGTCCGATAAACTTTATTAAAAGCCTGATACAATTTTTCCGCATTCTCTTGATCCATATATTGACGATTATTCATTCCCAGCAATTCGTCTTTTGAATATCCGAGAAGTTGGGAGACGGAAACATTGAAGAAGGTAAAATTGCCGGCAAGATCAACTTCATAATAACCTTCTGCAATGTTTTCAAGAATGGTCCGGTATCGTTCTTCCGATTCTTTCAGGGTATCATTCAAAAACTTTTGCTGAATGGCTGCCCCAAGGGTTTCAGCCGCCGCACGAAGAGCATCGATTTCAGCTATTGACCATTCACGTTCAATCTGACATTCATCAAATCCAATAAACCCCCACCATTTTTGACCAACAAAAATAGGCGTGACAACGATGGACCGGATGTTCTGTGGAGTTAATACATTTTTTTCGCTTTCAGGGAATTCTTTTACATGGCCTTGAATGAGTTGGCCTTGACCAAGCATCTCTTCCCACCGTTCAAACCCGTTCTTCCTTAAAGAGAAACCCTGAAGGTCGGGGTTGTCTATTTGGGGGCTAATTCCGGAAGCGCACCATTCATAACGCTGACTGGTTAAAAGATTCCCATCCTTCTCAGAGTTGTTCTCAAAGATGTAGACGCGACTCACTCCTGTAGCCTTGCCCAATCGCTCCAGAACTTCCTGGATGCTTTGTTTCCAGTCGGTTGTCCTCAAAAACTGCCTGGCAGCAAAACTCACAGCATCCAGAATGGCATCGCTTCGGCGACGGATATTCTCAGTCCGTTTGTGCTCCGTTAGAAGACGTTCGGTTTTTCGTAGCGCCCCCACTCTTAGTTTGCCCGTCTTTTGGGTCTGTTTTTTTCCCATCATCCTTTACCTGTTGTTGTTATAGAAATCTCTGTAGATTAATAAAAAAAGCAAGTTTTGTTCCAAAATGCTCCAAATTGTCATAAAAAGCGAATTATTATCTCTATCTTGCTAATATAAAAGATGTTTTTAGATGTCAAAAGGGCAGGGAGGATAGGTTGTTGAGGAGGGTAAATATCCTGAAAGTGGATAATTTATGACAAATTGGCCAAATTGTTGACAATTTTGAACAAAAAAGAAGGATAGATAAAGGAATATCGGAGTGATGGGATGTTGGAATGATGTTAAGTTCTTAAAAAGCCGTCACTCCGCTAAAAACTCGGTTTTACGCCCGAGGCGGACCCGCTCCTGATGAACGAGTCGCATCGACCGGAGTCCAGGGAATTATTATCTCATTTAAAACACTGGATTCCCCGCCTTCGCGGGGAATGACGAAGCAAGGAGCCAAGAGATTTTTTTTAGGATACCATCACTATTCCATCATTTCGTTGGGGCTTTCTCCTTCAGTGCTGCAAGCACCTTCTCCGGAGTGATGGGCAGATCTTTGATCCTTACTCCCACGGCATCATAAATGGCGTTGGCAATGGCTGGTGCTGTAGGGACGAGGCCTGGTTCTCCGATTCCCTTTGCCCCAAAGGGTCCGAACGAATCATCCGTCTCGACCACGATGGGTTCAATGTTCGGGACATCCTTAGCCGTTAGCAACTTGTAGTCGAGAAAATTGGGATTCATCACCTTTCCGTTTTGGAGGATCAACCTTTCGGTTAACGCATAACCGATTCCCATGGTTGCCCCTCCATAGACCTGGCCTTCAAGGAGCATGGGATTGATGGCTCTGCCCACATCATGGGCAGCAATATATTTAAGGATTTTCACCTGACCTGTCTCTTTGTCCACCTCCACCTCAACACCATGTGTTCCGTAGGCATAGGTGACCGAAAGATTTCCCTTGAAGTCCTTATCGAGATTTTCATTGGGTGGGTCGTAAAAGTGTTCAGCCATAATCATTTTTCCGCCTGCGGCATAGTGAGCGGACCTCAATACTTTACCTAATGGCGTTTTCTTTTCGGGATCGTTCTTTGAGAAGATGATACGATCACGCATATCTAGATTTTCAGGGTTTTCGCCAAGGGATTTGGCAGCCACTTCAAGAAGTTGTTCTTTTACCTTTTTGGCAGCGCCCCTGGCAGAGTTTCCAGTCACAAAGGTGGAACGGCTCGCATGGGCTCCCACATCCCATGGGCAGATATCCGTATCCGTATGAGTGACCACAACATCCTCTATTCTCACCCCGAGCTCTTCGGCGACGATCTGAGCAATAACCGTATCAGCTCCCTGTCCCATGTCCGTAGCGCCGGTAATGACATTGACGGTTCCAAAGTCATCAATCTTAATGATGGTTCCACAGCCGTCTGATTTATAGACTCTGGCGCCCCCGCCCACGTGAATCATCGAAGCCATGCCAATGCCTCTTCCGTTTCTCTTACCCCGGTTCTGCCGCCAGTCGAGTTTTTGAGCCACGACATCGATGCATTCTCTCAGACCGCAGGTATTAATCTTGAAATTCTGAGGGGTGACTTCCCCTGGTGTATTGGCGTTTCTCATTCTGAAATCGAGGGGATCGATTCCTGCCATTTCAGCAAGAATATCCAACTGAGAGTCAATGGCAAAGGTGGCTTGAGGATTTCCATATCCTCTCATGGCCTGTGCCCAGGTGTTGTTGGTGTAGACGCATTTCGCCACATAGCGGATATTGGGAACTTTGTATAGAGAGGAGATGGGCATCATCATGACCGAGGGTGTGGTGGCACCCCACGAAGTATAGGCGCCATTGTCGAGGATCATTCGGATGTCCCTGAAGGTCAACGTTCCGTCTTTTGTACACCCCTGGGCAATATCAATAATGGCTGGCTGTCTGGGTGAGGTCGCAAAGAACTCTTCCTCCCGGCTGAAGATGATCTTGACCGGTTTTTTGGTTTTATGAGCCAAAAGGATGGCGATGTATTCATAGGCATAGGTATCGAGTTTGCTTCCGAAGCCTCCACCGATCATGGCTTTGATGACCCTGACTTTCCTTTCCTTTAATCCCATAGCGGAAAGGGCATCGAGATAGTCTTTTTGAGCGAGAGAGGGGATCTGAGTATTGCTGTGCATCGTGAGATTATTCTTCAGATCAAACTGCGCAATGCATCCACTCGTTCCAAGGCAACAATGAGTGACCCAGGTCACCTTGAAGCGGTCTTCTGCCACATAGGCTGAATTCTTTCGAGCCTCATCCACATCTCCTGCGATCAATCTCCAGGGAAGATTGAGCACATTCGTCGGTTTTTTCTCCTTTCCGCCCACATGCTCTTCATGGATCAGGGGGGCTCCTTCTTTCATCGCTTCTTCTGGATCAAAGATCGCTGGAAGGATTTCGTACTCGACTTTGATGAGGTTGATGGCTTCCTCTGCAATATCTGGATCAGTTGCGGCTACCGCAGCAATCTCATCGCGATAGGAGCGGACTTTATTGGCTTTGAGCGGTGTGTTATCTTTATAAAAACCGAACTTAATGGTTGGTGTGTTATAGCCTGTTAACACCGCCTTTACTCCGGGAAGCTTCTCTGCCGCAGACGTATCGATCCTCAGAATTTTTGCATGGGGGTGATGGCTGTAAAGGATCTTTCCAAAAAGCATTCCGGGTAGTTTGAGATCGTGGATGTAGACCGCTTTTCCGGTCACTTTTTCCTCCGCATCCATCTTTGGAATCCGTTTTCCGATATTGATGAAGTCTTGCATAGCTCCCTCCGTTTTAAATAACCAAACATCAATCACCAAACACCAAATAATCACCAATAACCAATCATCAAACACCAAAGAACAACCAAGCCAAGACTAAGAGGATTTATCAGAGATTGATGAAAATATTTTCTTTAGCTCCAGAGCTTCATTTAATAAGACTACAATTTCTCCCTTAAATTCTGGGTTTGCTTCTAATAAAAGGTCAAGCCAATAATGGGTTTCTTTGGCCTCTTTTCTTGTAATTTTTATTCGATGCCTAAAATCTTTTTTACTTAAGGCATCGTTTGCTTCCCGATAGTTCGCGCCAATCGAGCCGCTTGAATCTACCAATTGTCCAATCAGTTCATTATTGATTACATTTTTGGGCAGTGTTTTACAGAGTTTTATTACATTTTTAGCAAATTCTAAAGTTCGTTTTTCAAGATCAAAGCAATGTCTGGTTATTGGTGATTCTGTCATTGGTGATTATCTGGTTATTGGAATTTGGTTATTGGTTATTTACGGGTTATTGTTCACTGACTGCTTTGATTGCCTCAATGATCTGAAGATAGCCTGTGCAGCGACACAGGTTTCCGGCAATCCCATGGCGGATCTCTTCCTCCGTGGGTGTTTTGTTCTCATCCAGAAGGGCTTTGGCCGAGAGAACCATTCCGGGGGTACAGAAACCGCACTGGATGGCTCCGTGTTCAACGAACGCTTTCTGAATGGGATGGAGATTGCCCTGAACATCGGTCAGTCCCTCGATGGTCGTGATGGTTTTACCTTCGGCCTCGAGGGCAGGGTAGATGCAGGAGTTGACCGTTTTCCCATTGATGAGGACCGTACAGGCTCCACATTCACCCATCCCACATCCTTCTTTGGTGCCGGTGAGTTCCAGTTTATCCCTCAAAACCTGCAACAGAGTGAGATGAGGTTCAATCTCTACCTCGGTCAATTCCCCATTTAATGTAAAGCGGAGTGTTTGTTTCATAGTCGAAGCTCCTTATCCAAGAAAATAGCTGAAGTCATTATTGCTTAAATCCGAAATCCGAATATCGAAATCCGAAACAAATCCAAATTTCCAAAATTCAAATCTCTTAAACTTATTTTGTTTCGAACATTTGTCATTTGGTCATTCGAGATTGTTTCGAATTTCGAATTTCGTGCTTCGGATTTAAATTTGTTATAATACTTAAAAAGTAACACAAACCTACTACCACAACCTTACCGGAAATACTGTCTCTTCCGGCACCAGAATCCTCTCAATACACCTCATGGCCATTCGCTTAACCAGTACCCTGATCATATCTCTCCGGTACCAAGCTTCGCCACGGATGCTGTCCCTTGGCTGAGCTTCTTTGGAGGCGGTTTCCGCCACTTCGTCCAGAAGTTCGTCACTGATCTTCTTTCCTCTAAGGAGATTTTCCGCCTTTAATGCTCGCATCGGTGTGGGAGCAGCAACTCCCAGAGCGATTCGGACTTCTTTACAATGCACTTCGTCCCCTTCGAGCGAATGGAGAACGGTTGAGATGGGAGCAGTGGTGCAGAGCAGATCAGAACAGGAAACGGTTGCTTTGTCCAGGGAGAGAAGAACGGCAACTCCCAGAATGGGAAGATCGAGGGCACCTCTTCTCTGATGTTTCCAGTAGGCGGAGCCTGTATTGGGAAGCGGCTTTGGAATGAAGATCTCTGTTAAAATCTCACCTTTTTCAAGAACCGTTTCGCCCGGACCAGTAAAAAATTGTTCAAGGGGAATCACCCTTTCTGTCTTCAAACTTTTCAGTTTGACCTGTGCTCCCAGGGCGAGCAGAGGGGCGGCCATATCGGCGGAGGGTGCCGCGGTACAGATATTTCCTCCAATGGTCGCCACATTCCGGATCTGAACAGAGCCAAGGACATCTGCTGCATCCGCCAAAGCGGAAAATTTCTCCCGGATCAATCCCGACTTCTCGATCATTCGGTGAGTGACCATCGGACCGATCTTGAGTTCGCCGTTATGCTCAATGCGATCAATATCGGGAATGCCTTGAAGGGAGATGAGGACGTCAGGTGACAACTCCTTCTGTTTGATCATGACGATGACGTCGGTTCCACCTGCAATGAGCTTTGCCTTTCCTCCATATTGATTTAAGAGGATAAGGGTTTCATCGAGGGTTTTGGGTTTGAGGTAGTCAACCTTTTTCATTTAAGCCTCCCGTTAAGGAACCCCTGCACTTCCTTAAAAGGGCAGGGTAAATTATTTCACCAAACCAGGCAAAAAAAGTGCAATTTCTGGAAAGAAAATCATAATGGCCATCGTGACACAATAGGCTGGGATAAACCAGATGACGCCTTTAAAAACAGTTGAAAGGGAGATATCCGGGGCCATACCTGAAACCACATAGGCACAGATTCCCACCGGAGGCGTAATGGCGCCCATGGTCGTAACCACCGTGAGAATGCAACCGAACCAGATCGGATCATATCCAAGCTTCACTGCCATGGGAAAGAAGATGGGGATCGAAATTAAGAGAAAACCAAGGGCATCCATTACCATTCCCGCAATTGCATAAATGAGCAGAATACAGACCATAATCATGAAGGGCGGAATCTGGAGGGTGGAAACAAAATCAACCGCAAGAAAAGGAAGGCGGCTGATCGTGAGGAAACGACCGAAGATCACAGCCCCCCAGATGATCACAATCACCATACAGGTAACCCTGAGGGCATCCGTAATGGAGGAGGCCAAGCCCTTCCAGGTTAATTTTCTCCGAATGGTTCCAGCGATTAAAAATGCAAAGAAAGCGCCGGCAGCCCCTGCCTCGGTAGGAGTATAGGCTCCGGTGTAAAGTCCACCCATGACAAGCCCAAAAAGAATGATCATTTCCATCATCCCGGGCGTTGATTTGATCTTGTCAATCAGTCTTACCTTTGGCCCTCCGGGGCCCCATTCGGGGTGTTTCACGCAGACGACGTAAATCGTTAGAACGAACAGAACAGACATGAGAATTCCCGGGATTGTTGAACCCCAGAAAAGTTTTCCGATGGACTGTCCGGTCTGGATGCCGTAAACGATCAGGACCACACTCGGTGGAATGACAACCCCGAGGGTCGAACCGCAGGCAATCGATCCAGCAGAGAGGGCTTTGTCGTAGTTATATTTTTTCATCTCCGGCAGGGCGACGGTGGTCATGGTGGCGGCAGTGGCGTTATTGGAGCCACAGATAGCGGAAAACCCTGCACAGGCCATGATTGTTGCCATGGCAATTCCACCCCGGGTCCGTCCCAACCATTTATAGGCAGTTTCATAAAGGCTCTTATTGACCCCTGAATAGAAACATATCGTTCCCATCAGGATGAACAGGGGAATGACGGTCAGCCCGTAAGAAGAAAAAATAGACCAGGTCTCTGTGCCAATCGTCGAGAGAGCGGAATGGATACCGGTAACATACCATAATCCCAGGAAGCCCATGAGAGCCATTGCAAACCCCACAGGCATCTGAAGAAAAATCATCACCCCGAGTAGGATAACTATTCCGATGAGACCGACCATCTATCTTTCTCCTTTTTGAGGTAGAAGGGATTTGAAGAAATCGATCAAGAGAACAAAAGCAAGAAGAAGGCAACAGAGAGCGACCACGTAAACGAAAGGATGATAAATAATCCTCAGGGTCTCTGATGTTTCTCCTCTTTTCCATATCGCGGTCGCATAGACCCAGCTCTGCCATGCGACGAGAACGAAAAGGGCCATGCAAACCAGGGAATTAAAAGCATTGACGAGCCGGTTAGCCCTGGCCGAATAATGTCTGGCTAAAATATCGACGGAAATATGAGCTCGGTTTATCTGGGAATAACCCAGGGCCAGAGCGACCACAAGGGCGCCGAAAAACCCTACCAGTTCATAAGCTCCCTTAAAAGGCGACCCCAAAATCCGCATCAGCATGTTGACACAGGCGATGCCTGTCAAACCAACGAGGGCAATTCCTCCGAACCAGTTAAACCATTTGTTGAGATTATTGCTGAATCTTTCCAATCTGATAAGCATGCTTTTCTCCGTGATCTCAAAAGGGGGGAAGTGATGAGGAGGGGAGATAGAGTTTCTCCCCTCCTCTGAGAGCGCTGCTTTTACAGTGAATCAATCAGGGAATTGCTTGCTGTATTTTTCCTTCAGTTTCAACACATCATCGAGAATTGCCTTTGCCGGCAATCCCTTTGCTTCTACATCCTTAAGGTGTTGGTCGATCATGGGTTTGAGTAATGCATCCCATCTCGAAATCTCTTTTGGCGGGAGGTTATGGACCTTGACATTTTGAGTCTGTTCTGACCACTTCATCGCTTCTTTGACATGATTGTCCACATACCTCCCTGTCCAGATGGCTTGATCCAGCCGGAGATCATCCATGACCTTCTTCACATCCGCAGGCAGGGCATCCCATTTCTTCTGGTTCATTACCACAGCAAATGAGACGACAAAGAGATTGACATTGGCCGTCACATATTTACAATATTCGGCATATTTGAAATCTTTCATCACCTCAAGAGATGAGACATTTCCTTTGATGACCCCTTTCTGAATAGCTTCCGGGACATCGGATTGAGGCATGCCCACCGCTGAAGCGCCGAGGAGCCCGAGAATCTTTGCGCCCGTTCCAGAGGCCCTTAGCGGGTATCCCTTTAAGTCCTCGATATTGAGAATGGGTTTCATGGACATGATGTTCGCAGGCGGGCAGGTAAACATCGTGAGAACCTTAAATTTCTCGAGTTCTTTAGGTTTATATTTTTCGGTGAGCTCCCAGAGAGCGGCGCTCGCTACCGTGGCATTTGGCCATCCCAATGGAAGATCGATGAATTCAACGACAGGAAACATTCCGGGGAAATAGGAGGTTGCGGTATTGCCGATATCCGCAGTCCCAGCTGCAACTCCATCGAACATGTTCTTGGGATTCAATAGGGTGCTGCCCGGATAGGTATCCACCTTGACTTTTCCGTTTGTTCTTTTTTCCACTTCCGTTTTCCATCGCTCCATCTGAACACAGGGAAAGGTGGGAGCAGGCGGGAAGTTGGCATAGCTGAGTTTAATCTGGGCATGGGCTGGCAGTGTCAACAGACTCCCACCGATGACGAACATTGCCAGAAGCCCAAGGGACATAAAAGCAACCCATCCAAACAATGTTTTTCGTTTCATGTTAATCCTCCTTCATTGGGTTTAAGAACCCCTGAGTTTATTGTATACTGTATCCAAAAAATCATTTTGTCAAGTCCTTTATGAAGATTCATCACCTCCTTTCGAAGATTTGCCCTTTTGGAGTGTGGCAAGCTAAATTCCTCGATGGTCAAAAACCCGTTTGCTCTTTCGCTCCGATCTGGGGAGGGAACCGTAGTCCACGATTTCCACTTTTCCACTGACGAGGATCTGTTTCTTAATCTCTTCCTCAATGGTGTTGACAAGAGCCATATCCCCGGACGGATCGCCTCCTTCCAATCTCTCTACCCTGATGGTCATGTAGTCTTTACCGTCTTCCTTTCGGTTCAGATGGATCTGATATTCGCTTCCCACCCCTTTTATATTTGAAAGGATATGATCTATCTGCCCTGGGTAGACATTGACTGCCCGGATAATAAACATATCGTCGGAACGGCCCAGAAGTCTGTCATGCATGGGAAGGATGGAGCCACAGGAACATCTTTTGGGAATGAGTCGGGTGAGGTCTCTTGTGCGATAACGAATCAGCGGCGCCGCTTCTTTTCTCAGAGTGGTGACCACCATTTCGCCAGTTTCACCGGGTTCAACCGGCTGGAGGGTTTCCGGATTGAGAAGTTCCAGGATGTAATAATCGGCCCAATAGTGAATCCCTTCGTGATAGGTGCAATCGATTCCGGTTCCAGGGCCATAGAGCTCTGTCAATCCCGTGATATCAAAGACATGGTCCACCCCAAGGAGTTCTTTCATCCTTGTTCTCATGGCTTCGCTTGAACGCTCTGAGCCCATGATCACCTTTTTTAGTGCGATTTTGCCCTTGAGGTTCCTCTTTTCGATCTCCTCTCCCATGAGGAGCGCCATCGAGGCTGTGGCACAAAGAACGGTTGATTGGAAATCCTCCAGAAACTGGCACTGCATATCAATATTTCCGGGCCCGATGGGAATAGCCATGGCGCCCAACCGTTCCACTCCAAGCTGAAAACCCACACCGGCTGTCCAGACCCCATACCCTACGGCAATCTGAACTCTATCTTTAGCCGTTAGGCCCGCCATCTCATAACAGCGTGCAAACATATTGGCCCAATCGTTGATATCTTTTTGAGTATAGCAGAGGACTTTACGTTTTCCCGTTGTTCCAGATGAGGCATGAATTCGAACGATCTTATCGAAGGGGATTGACCTGAGCGGAAAGGGATACCCCCCCTGAAGATCCTGTGCCGTTGTAAAGGGGAGTTTAGCGATGTCTTTCAATGTCTTAATGTGATTCGGTTTAACTCCAGCCTCATCAAAACGGTTTTGATAAAATTCTGAATTCTTATAAGCATGGTGGATGGTCTTCTGAAGCCCCTCAAGCTGTAGGCGCTTAAGTTCTCTCTCAGTTCGAAATTTTGGCATAAAGGTTTTTCCCATAGGTAAACTTTCCTCCTTATCTTTTCCGACCTTATGGTATTTAAAAAAGAAAGAGTAGTCAAGTAGGAACCTCTTTCGAGTTATCTCCCAAGCCACGTGTCCGCTGCTGAGTGGCTGAAATAAGGATCACGGATCCTACCACCATCATGGCGGCCATTAAGATGCGGAAAGAGAGAATCTCTCCGGCCAGGAGATAACCTAATAGAACAGCAACCATAGGGTTGACATAGGCATAGGTTGAAACGAGTGGCGTGGGGGCAGAGCGGAGCAACCAAGTATAGGCGGTGAATCCGATCCATGAACCGAATACCAGAAGATAAAACCATGCCAGCCAGGAGGTTCTGGATATCGAAAACAGGTTGAGTCGTTCCAATTCTCCGGTGAACATTCCAAAGAGGAGCAACCCCAATCCTCCGGCAAGCATTTCCATTCCTGTCCCCAATAAAGGAGAGGAGGGCAACAGAGCATGACGGCTATAAAGAGATCCAATAGACCAGAGGAGGGAAGCCAGTATCAATACCCCCGCCCCTACCGGATCAATGGTTTCTTTTGCGCTCACCGATTGGAGAGGGTCAATGAGGATGACAATACCAATAAAACCGATTCCCACCCCCAGGATTGCCCATGGATTCGCCCTTCGACCACCCGGATGAAGCATATCCATCAGAATCATCCAGAGCGGGGCTGTTCCTACCAGCAGGGCAGCTATTCCTGAGGGCACCCACTGTTCAGCCCAGACCACACCTCCGTTGCCACCGAGCAACAGAAAGAGACCAATCACTGCGGCAGACCGCCATTCTATCCATGTAGGGCGTGGGTCTCCCAACATTCTTCTGGAGAGGTAGAGCACAAAACCAGCAAGAAGAAAACGGGCGCCTGCCATCAGAAAAGGCGGCATCGTCTGTACCGCAAAGCGGATGGCAAGGTAGGTTGACCCCCACACAATATAGACGCTGATCATTGCTGACCAGATAAATAAGGGAGAGGGGGGGATTGACTTCTCGGAGGTTTGACCGATCATGATGTCATTCTAAAAAATTTGATTTATTTTTTTATACCTTAGCCCGAAACCAAAATTCAAGAGAATTTACCTTTTAATGGGTGCAAAAACGAGCGTAGACAGATCTCTTAGAAGGAAAGACTTCGAATGGCGACCTTTTATAATGTGGTGGAAAACGGTGGAGTTTCCCTAAGGGTGAATTCAGGCAGGGAAACGGAAGGAAAGTGTTGATCCGGCAAACGTCCTGAAGGGTTGCCTGGCCATGTCCGAATCATCAGAAAAGGTGTAGCATTTGAGTTAGGCTCTGTTCAGGGCTGCCCTAAGTTTTTGAGTGGCTTCTGGATCAACCTTCAAAGTCTGGGGATCAATCACTACTCCGTATTCTTCTTTCGCTTTTGGGAGGCTGATATATCCCTCGAGCACATCCTTTTCGACCATTTCAGGATCGCGCTCAAAGGGGTTTCCATAGCCTCCTCCTCCAGCTGCATCAATTGTCACCCAATCGCCTGGTTTAAGTTGAGTTAGGCCAAAAGAGTTTCCAGGGACACCGTTGACCAGGAACTGTGCTTTGGAGCCTGGCTTCCCACCAAAGAGCCCTTCCGGAGCATGTATATGTCTTCCTGCCTGGATTCCGAGATTGACAGGAGGAAGAGGGGCATGTTCATCATCGGGAACTCTAAAGACTTCCCGCTGTCCAAGGCCGCCTTTCATCCTGCCCGGACCTCCTGAATCGGGAAGGAGTTCCCTGCGCTCCACGATGAGGGGAGTATCGCTTTCGAATATTTCAATCGGGGTATTGGCACCGTTTGCCGGAAAGATGTAAACATAATTTCCATCGTTCTTCGAGCTGGCTCCCATTCCTCCTCCCCGGATGATGACGGAATGCCAAGGTCTTCCGTCCTTTCTCTTGCCGTAAAAAACATTCATCTGTGCCGGTGTTCCTCCGCTGGCGGCAATAACCCGATCAGGCAGGACCTGTGCCATGGCCCTGTAAATGATTTCAGTAAGAAAGTGCCCAACAACCAGCCGTGCAGCCACAGCGGCCGGGAACCTACAGTTGACCACGCTTCCCTCTGGAGCTTTGAGCTGGATAGGTGCTGTACAACCGTCATTGTTCGGGATGTCTGGGCCAAACATACTCTTCATCGCCATAAAGACATAGGCATAGGTAAAATTAAAAACGACATTTCCTCCCCAATTGACCTGGGGGGAGGAGCCATCGAGGTCAACGATCAAATTGTCCCCTTTGACTTCAACGGCTGCCTTGACCAGAAGATCCTGCTGACCTTTCATCTGTTCAATCTTTCCCTCAGCCCGATAAATACCATCTGGAACCTTCTGAATCTCCTCTCTCATGCTTCTTTCCGTATGGTTGATGATCTCATTGCCAAGGTCAGAGAGATCTTCGAGGCCGGTCTCCATCAGCATCTGTACGATCTTTTCAGAACAAACATGGTTGGCGGCAATTTGAGATCGGATGTCTCCAACGACTTCATCCGGTGTTCTGACGTTCCAGCGAATCATATCAATCAGAGGTTGATTGAGCACTCCCCTATCGTAGAGTTTAACCAGTGGAATGAAGAGGCCTTCCTCAAAGACGTCGTGGTTGTCTGAAGAGACTCGGCCTCCAATATCCGAGTGATGGAAGACGCAGGCGGTGAAGGCTACGAGTTTATCCCGATAGAAGATAGGACTCATGACACAGACATCATTGAGATGGCCAGCCAAGGCCCAGGGGTCATTGGTGATGAAGATATCCCCCGGCTGGTAAGTTTCGGGCGGAAGTTTCTTAATCAGGTTTTTGATGCCAAGGGCCATGGCTCCGGATTGGCCTGGAGTAACATAGGTCCCCTGGGCGAGCTCCCGGCCCTGGTGGTCAGTAAACATACAAGTATAGTCATGAGCATCTCTGAGCAAGCTCGAAAAGGCGGTCCGGGCGACTGCGCCGTCGGCTTCATCCACAATGGAGATCAGCCTCCGCCAGAGGATTTCTAAGGTGATCGGGTCAAAGGTGTGTCCCATGGTCTGCCTCCATAAAAGCTTAAATTGGATCAATGTAAGCGAATGGCACGAATAAATTTCATTCGTGTCATTCGTTTCCATTCGTGCTATTCGTTTTTAAGGTCTATCCACAGAAAACCAAAATCATCGATGGCGATGGATGCGTCTTCGCCGACGACGAGCGTAGATTCTTTTTCTTCAATGATGGCCGGGCCCAGAAACTTCATATCCGGAGAGAGCTTGTAGCGATCGTAGACGGTATAATGGATAAAGTCTTTTGCTACGGGGGAATAGGCCAATCGTTTCCCTTTGATTGCTTGTTCGAGAGGGCGACCCCTCTGCTCGATTTTAGGAAGGCGGAGGAGTTGCTCCGGAAGGCTGGCCCTGATTTTAAAGTTGAAGAATTCCACCTCTGAGTCGGGATAGGTCCTGCCATACAATTTTTCATAGACCTCATCGAAGAGCCTGCGGACATCTGACTTCGTCAGTCGGGTGAAATCCTCTTCGAGGATCGGGACATTTGTTTCTGACCCCTGGCCAACAAATCTCATGTCCAGAGACCTTTCAAACCGTATCGGTTCAGAAGTGCTTTTTGGTTTTCCAGAGTGATCCTCTCTCTCGGAGACTTCTTTGAGGAGAATTTGTCTGGCCTCCACTTCAAGCTCTCTGAAAATCTTTTCAATCTCATTAAAGTTGGCAGAGGCAAGGGAGATCTTATGGCTTCTAAGCAGGTCAAAGGCACGGGGAGCAGTAAAAAACCCGAGGGCGGACCCAACGCCGGCATTAGGGGGAACAAGGAGTCGGGGCGCCCCCAATTTTTTTGCCAGCCCATAGGCATGGACCGGCCCGGCTCCGCCAAAAGCCACGATTGTCACGATTTTTGGATTTCCTCCTTTTTCAGCGATGTGGGTTTTTGCGGCAGCGGCCATTGTTTCGTTGATGAGATCATGAATCCCCCAGGTGGCCTGAATGGTTGAAACTCCAAGAGGCTTTGCAATCTTTTCCTCAACTCCACGCCTGGCCCCTTCTTTGTCGAGTTTCATTTCACCTCCGAGGAAGTAGTTTTCATCAAGATAGCCTAACAGGAGATCGGCATCGGTGACGCAGGGGTCCGTTCCACCAATGCCATAACAGATCGGACCCGGATCGGCTCCCGAGCTTTCGGGACCTACCTGAAGCGTCCCCATCCGGCTGATTTTGGCAATGCTTCCGCCTCCTGCTCCAATCTCCATCAGATCCACTACAGGCACCTGAATGGTGAGACCGCTTCCCTTCATGAACCTCTGAACCCGCCCCACCTCAAAAGTCGGAACGACGCCTGCCACGCCCTTTTGGATTAGACAGGATTTGGCAGTGGTTCCTCCCATGTCGAAACAGAACATCTCTGAAATATTGAAGAGACGCCCATAATACTGACCTGCAATGACAGCAGCCGTAGGACCTGACTCAATGATCCGAACGGGAAACTGAGCGGCTGTCTCCACGGAGGTAACCCCTCCACTGGAAAGCATGATGAAGAGTTTTCCCTTAAATCCGATGCCTTCCAATCTTCCGGCTAATTTGGACAGGTATTTTCCAGTCAGAGGTTTCACATAGGCATTGGTCACTGTGGTGCTCGTTCTTTCGTACTCCTTGATTTGTGGCAGGACTTGATAGGAGATGGAAACCGATATCCCAGGCGCCTCCTTTTCAATGATCTCTTTGAGCATCCGTTCATGAATTGGATTTTCGAAAGAGTTGATCAAGCAGACCGCTATGGATTCAACCCCCATCTCGATGAGCGTTCGGACAACCTGTTTCGCCTCTGCTGGATCGAGAGGTTTTATAACGGTTCCGTCGCTTCGGATCCTTTCATCCACCTCCACACGGAGATGCCTCGGGATGAGGGGTTTTGGAAATTCTGCGAATACATCGTAGGTTGAATAACGGATGGACCTTCCGATCTCGAGGATATCGCGAAACCCTTTGGTGGTGATCAATCCTGTCCTGGCTCCCTTTCGCTCGATGATCGAATTAATGACCAGGGTGGTTCCGTGGATCACTTCTTCCAAATTTTGAACGAAGCCAACCGTTTTTTTCTCCATCTCCCGGATGCCGTGTTCAACAGCGTCCGATGGGTCTTTGGGAGTGGTGAGGCACTTATAGGTTTTAATCTCTCCGGTTTGATCGTTTAATAGGACGAAGTCGGTAAAGGTGCCACCAATATCACAACCCAACCGATAAACCTTTTTAGCCATGGAAACCTCCGTAAACTTAAATCCGAAATCCGAATATCGAAGCACGAAACAAATTCAAATTTTCAAATTTCTTAAACTTATTTTTAGAACATTTTAAATTTGGTCATTTGAGATTGTTTCGAATTTCGGATTTCGTGCTTCGAAATTTCTGTTCATGCCATTGCTTTAACTGAAACTTCTGAATCTTTCCGCTTGCTGTTTTGGGCAGTTCTTCGACAAAGGCCACATATTTTGGAATCTTATATCTTCCCACTTTACCACGGAGAAACTGTAGCGCTTCCTCTTCGGTCATCTGTTCTCCGGGTTTGAGGACGAGATAGGCCTTCCCCACCTCGCCCCATTTCTCATCTGGGACCCCGATCACGCCGACGTCAAATACCTTCGGATGAGTAAAAAAGGCCTTTTCAATCTCAGCAGGATAGACATTCTCTCCACCACTGATATACATGTCTTTTTCCCTGTCTACAATGTAGAAGTAACCCTCTTCATCTTTTTTCGCCAGGTCTCCGGTATAGAGCCACCCGTTTCGGATCGTTTCAGCGGTGAGGTCCGGCTGGTTCCAGTAACCGCTCATCAGGGTAGGACCCCGAATAATTATTTCGCCTACTTCCCCAGGTTTTACATCGGCTCCTGATCTGTCAACAATTCGCACCTCTCCATGGAATACCGGTTGTCCCACGGATCCTATTTTTTTATCCGCCATGTCTGCGGAAAGAAAGGTGATGGTCGAGGCTTCGGTCTGGCCGAAGATCTGGGAGAGGACGATCCCTTGGGAAAGGTATTTTTTTAGTAAACTGATCGGAATTCTCTCGCCCCCCGTAAAGTAACAACGGATGGAACGGAGGTCGTACTTCGAGAGGTCACATTCCTGCAGGATGAACTGGTAGACCGTGGCGGGTAATTCAAGAATCGTCACCCCGTATTGCTGGATCGTTTCGAGAATCTCTGCTGGTCTAAATCTTTTACGGAGGAGGAGGGTTCCCCCTTTATAGAGAACAGGCAAGGCTTCTACAAGAAGTCCTCCGGAATGGAACATCGGCCTTGAGATGATCATGATATCCTTTGAGGTGAGGTTATAAACGATATCCGCATTCAAAACATTGAAGAACGTCTTTCGATGGGAGAGAACCACCCCTTTGGATTTTCCAGTTGTCCCGGAGGTATACATAATGATGTGTGGATCTTCCCATCCAACCAAACCATTGGTCAAAGGCTCAACCATCGGCTGCTGAGAGATGAAGTGTTCATATTCGTAGGTCCAGTCCGGGCGAGGTTCACCAATGACCATGTAATTTCCATTGGGGAGGTTGAGGTTGCCCCGAATCGAGGCAACCGTCTCTGTGAACTCCGGTTCGAAAATTAACATCGTAGAGCCACTATCTCTTAGGATGAACTCGAGTTCCGGTCCGGCCAGTCTCCAGTTCAAAGGGACGAGAATGGCACCGATTTTTGAAAGGCCAAAGAAGATCTCAAGGTATTGGTGGCGGTTGTATAGAAGGACCGCCACCCGGTCTCCCTTCTGAATGCCAAGACCCATGAGAAGGTGGCAGAGCCGATTGATTCGCTGGTGGAATTCCTCATAGGTATAGGGACGGTCTTCAAAGATGAGAGCTTTTTTTTGAGGCTGGAGCAGGCTCCATTTTCTTATCCAGTCGCCGATGTTGATCATGTTTTATAAAAATTCCAGAAAACCCCAGGCTTTCAAGCCTGGGGATGAATGGTGCCCTGAGCGAAGCGGAGTAATCCGGCGAAGCCGGCGAGCACATAAGAAACCCTGGCCTTCTGTCCAGGGAGTTTTATTGTCATTCATCCACCCTCACCCTAACCCTCTCCCTTCAGAGGCTGTGTCGCAATTCCGTTCATGGTTCGAGGACCTCATTACGAACGGACTACAGGGTATAAAAATCAATCACTTAGCCGTTCGTCCTTAGCGTGTCGAAGGGCGAATGGCTAAGTACGACACAGTCTCTCAGGGAGAGGGAAGATGGAGGTGATTAATAATGTACAAAATTAGCATTAACCTTCGGGCCATTCTTCATGAAGTTATCAATGCCAATCTGGCGATCCTTTGTAAAGAAACATTCGCCAAAGATCTTGGCCTCGAGTTTCAATCCTTCTTCAAGGGTCATTTTGGCTCCTTCTAATATTGCCTTTTGAAGAAGTTGATCAATCTTACGGCTCAGATGTCCGATGTCCACCTCTGGAAGCTTTGGAGGGATAGGGATGGGGCCTTTTGGGATCGAAGGGACTTTCACTTTTCCTGAAAGGATATTGTTTACCCATTGGATTGCGGCCTCAATGAGATCGCCTTCTATCTCATCCTGAATCAACCCAAGCTCTTTTGCTTCTGCCGATGAGATAGGATTTGAATGTCTCAGGATTGGCCATGCCTTTTCTATTCCGATCAGCCTCGGCAACCTCTGGGTTCCACCCGCTCCAGGGATAAAACCGAGTTTAGGCTCGGGTTGCGCAACGAAGACTTTCTGTCCTTTTTGCGCAAT
>OGCL01000192.1_pt1 | contig 70532 bp, 70 predicted proteins | sample 1570041 | NCBI WGS metagenome assembly OGCL01 (sample SAMN06266162, study PRJEB24511) | hot springs metagenome | isolation source: Hot spring water | place: South Africa: Limpopo | collected 2015-06-22
TCTATATGAAGTCTCAAAGCCTTAGACGATAAGGCAACTAGTCTAGGTGAGATTGTTGTCCTTGCGGGGGCGATCGGTGCTTATCTAGAGTACTTTTCAGGAAAGCAAAACTGGGCAAATCAGCTTTGGAATGTGCTAATGTTTCAGACGTGGCTAGGTCAGAGTGATTTTGACGCAGTGAAATGACTCCATATCTCTTTGTATTCTTTCTAACTCTTACACCCGCTATCATTAAAGTGCCAAGATGGTACCAAGGATTTCTCTACATTATATATATTTTTTTCATAGGGCTAAGATTTGAGGTTGGTGGAGATTGGGATGGTTATATTTTTCTTTTTGAGAATTCCGAATTCGCACCTTGGCTTGGAAGTCATGCTATATCTCACGACTTTGCTTACCATTGGCTTAATAAGCTTGCTATTATTTTAAATCAAGACATATATTTCATTAATTTTGCGATAGCTATTGTTTTTGTTTCTTGTCTTTTTATTTTTTGCAAGGAATTAAAGAATCCATACTTAGGTTTGACTGTGGCATTTCCTTATTTAACTACAGTCGTCGCAATGGGATATACACGACAGTCTGCTGCTATTGGTTTTGAAATGCTAGCTATTCTTGCTCTTGCCAAGAGAAGAAAATTGATTTTCTTTGTATACTTATTATTAGGTACACTTTTTCATAAAAGCTTATTAATTGCAATTCTAATTCCACTTCTTATGAAAATACAAGAATCTATTCAAGAAAAGAAAGTGATTAATATTATTGCTCTGATTATTTTGGCTTTGTTCACCTTAATTAGTGCAGGAATTGTCATAGAGGCAACTTCAAGATTTGCAGATATTTATTTAACAGGTCAATTAGTATCTTCGTCAGGAGCTGCTATCAGGTTATTAATGAATTTATTACCAGCTATTATTTTCTTATTGGAATATTATAGAGGTAATAATTTTTTTAGTCACTCATCAAATGCTTATTTGGCTCTATCTTGGCTAGTTATTTTATCATTTTTACTTCTAATAGTTGGTTTATCTACTCTTGCCGATCGCCTTGCTTTATACTTGATACCCATTCAGCTTTATGTTTTGGGAAACTTACCTTATCTTTTCTTCCCTAAACAACGTGAGCTATTCTTCCGGTGGCTGTTTCTGGTAATCGGCTACAGTTCTGCAGTATTATGGGTATGGTTAAAATTTTCAAACCATGCTTCTGAATGGCTACCCTATCGAATGTACCCTTTTATCTAAGATGACGGCGCAATCTGCTTCTGATCGCTTCGAGATTAAGACACTGTCAATTCTACTGCTGTGTAACAGTGCTCAAATGTTACTCAATTTTCGAGGCGAACTAATTGCAGATCTGACTGAGGCGGGCTTCGATGTTCATTGTTTGGCTCCTGACTACTCCGAATTAGAAAAGAGAAAGCTTACTGCTCTTGGTGCAATATGCCATAACTTCTATCTTGTCCGTAATAGTATTAATCCCTTAGATGATATTAAAGCTTTATTTTCACTAATAAAAATAATGAAGCAAATTAGACCTGATTGTATATTGGCAATTAGTTCAAAGCCAATTATTTGGGGATTGCTAGCATCTCGTTTTGTTAATATTAAATCACGGCTTGCCTTATTTACTGGATTAGGCTATGCATTCACGCCTACTCCTCAAGCAGAGGACAAACCATTAAAAAAACTTTTAATCTTCCTGTATAAACTGACATTGCCTTTTGCTGATAAAATTATTTTCCAGAATCAAGATGATTGTGACGAAATAACTGAGATTTGCAGTCTAAAACAGGATCAAACAATCGTCATTAAAGGAACAGGGGTTAACCTGCAAGAGTGGCCGTTTTGTCCGCCGCATCTGAATCCACTGACATTTACACTTGTTGCGCGACTACTCATTGAAAAAGGTGTCCTTGAGTTTTTGGCTGCGGCTAAGCACTTAAAAGCGATTCATCCTCAAGTCCAGTTTTGGCTGATTGGTGGCCTAGATACCAACCCCGGGGGCTTGCGCGAAGCGCAGCTAGACGAATTTATCAACTCTGGGATTGTCGAATGGTTTGGTTTTGCTAATGTCAAGGACTACCTACCCACCACCAGTGTCTTTGTACTACCCTCTTACCGTGAAGGAGTACCCCGCAGTACCCAAGAAGCGATGGCTATGGGGCGACCAATTATTACAACGGATGTGCCGGGCTGTCGCGAAACGGTTGTGGACGGCCATAACGGTTTCCTAATTCCGCCGCGGGATGTTAGTGCCCTTATTGATGCCATGCAGAAGTTCATTGACAAACCTGAGTTAATCTCCCCCATGGGCTACAACAGCTACCAGATGGCCGCGGATTTGTTCGATGTCAAGAAAATCAATGCCCAGTACCTGAAATTACTCCGCGAGTGCTAGTCTGGGTAGGAGCTAAACTTGAACGCTTCTATACATGGCTGGTTGGTCTATGCCTCTCGATTCCCTGAAAACCCCACGAATCGCCGTCATTGGGCTAGGTTACGTTGGCCTACCGTTAGCTGTTGAATTCGGCAAGGCTTACCATACGATTGGTTATGATCTCAATGCTCAACGGATTGCCGAGCTACTTCAAGGCAATGATCAAACGGGAGAAGTGGCCAAGGCCGATTTACAAGCATCTGTACTCTTAAGCTACACAAATCGTTTAGAGGCTCTAAAACATTGCAACATCTTTATCGTTGCTGTACCCACTCCCATTGACCGCTATAAAATCCCTGATTTGACACCCCTTAAGAAGGCTTCTGCCAGTATTGGCCGTGTTTTGTCCCCCAATTGTGTGGTTATTTATGAATCGACGGTGTATCCGGGAGTTACAGAAGAGCTCTGCGTCCCCATTCTTGAGCAGGAATCGGGGCTAAGGTTTAATCAGGACTTTTTTGTTGGTTATAGTCCTGAGCGCATTAATCCGGGAGACCAAGATCATCGTTTAACAACGATTAAAAAGGTGACTTCAGGTTCCACCCCTGAAATTGCTGACTTCGTGGATCAGTTATATGCATCTATTATCCCTGCAGGAACGCACAAAGCTAGCTCAATTAGGGTGGCAGAAGCGGCAAAAGTAATTGAAAATATTCAGCGAGACATCAATATTGCTTTTGTAAATGAACTATCCTTGATTTTTAACTTACTGGGCATTGATACAGAAGAAGTCTTAGCCGCTGCCAGCACAAAGTGGAATTTTTTACCCTTTCGTCCGGGGTTAGTGGGGGGGCACTGTATTGGTGTTGATCCCTACTATTTAACCTATAAGGCGATCGCCCACAACTATCATCCTGAGCTAATTCTGGCGGGTCGCCGCATCAATGACCACATGGGCTTTTATGTGGCCGCCCAGTTTCTTAAACTGCTAGCCAAAAAGGGTATTAGCCTCTCTGTAGCCCGTATTTTAGTTATGGGCTTAACCTTCAAAGAAAACTGTCCAGACTTACGGAATACCCGTGTTGTTGATATTATTACTGAACTTAAAAGCTATGGTCTGCAGGTTGATGTTTATGATCCATGGGCCGATGCTGCACAGGCTGACATAGAGTACGACATTCAACTGATTGATCATCTACAGCCCAACACGTGGGATGGCATTATCATTGCGGTGGCTCATCAACAATTTCGCGCCATGGGAAGTGCTGGCATTCGGCAATTACTGAAGGATCCCGGCGTTCTCTATGATGTGAAGTGGATTTTAGCCAAAGAAGATGTGGATGGACGGCTGTAGTAAGGAGGATGCTGGAATGAATGTTTTAGTAACGGGTGTGGCGGGCTTTATTGGCAATGCGGTGGCATTAAAACTTCTACAGCGGGGTGATATTGTCATTGGTCTTGATAACTTAAACGACTACTATGATGTCAACCTCAAAAAGGCACGCTTGGATCGGCTAGCCTCCTTTCAGGAAACAGGCCAGTTTGTTTTTAGAAAAATTGACTTGGCCGATCGTTCGGGTGTGAGCCATCTTTTTGCCGACTATTCCCCCCAGCGGGTGATTCACCTTGCGGCTCAGGCGGGAGTGCGCTACTCCATTGAGCAGCCATTAGCGTATATCGATAGCAATATCGTTGGCTTTACCCACATTCTTGAAGGCTGCCGACACCACCACGTTGAGCACCTTGTCTATGCCAGTAGTTCCAGCGTCTATGGTGCCAATAAGAAACTGCCGTTTTCGGTTCATGATAATGTGGACCATCCCCTAAGTTTATACGCTGCCACCAAAAAGGCAAACGAACTGATGGCGCATACCTATAGCTATCTTTATGGCATTCCAACCACAGGACTGCGATTTTTCACCGTTTATGGTCCGTGGGGACGACCCGATATGGCGCTGTTTAAGTTTACGCAGGCAATCCTGAACAATGAACCCCTGCCCGTCTTTAACTATGGCAAGCATCGTCGCGACTTTACCTACATTGATGACATTGTGGAGGGCATTAGTCGGGTGCTGGATCGACCGGCCACCCCCAATCCCCACTGGGATGGCAATGTGCCAGATCCGGGTACCAGCCTAGCGCCATGGCGAGTCTATAATATCGGTGCCCACACGCCTGTTGAACTGTTACGCTATATTGAGCTTCTAGAAACCTATCTTGGTAAAAAGGCACAATTGAACCTCTTGCCTCTCCAACCCGGTGATGTCCCCGATACTCATGCGGATGTTCATGCCCTCAAAGAGGATACGGGCTATGAGCCAACGACTCCCGTTGAGGTAGGGGTACAACGATTTGTGGAATGGTATTGTGATTTTTATCAAGTTCAGGTTTAGTCAGATTAAGCTGTAGTGAGGTTCAGGTTAATGTCACTGGATAGTCGTTATACAAATGGTCGGGGTCAAGAGGGCAATGTGATGAGTGATCCTGAGTCTAGTTCAGTAAGCCTCCTACAACCAATCACTGCGGATAAAATTACCATTGGTGAATTTCTAGCAGGCCTTAAGCGACGCTGGAAAGCTGGGGCGATCGCTGGCATTGTTGTTGCAATAGGGTATTTAGGCTATTACTACCTATTTTTAAGAGGCTATCAACATACAATTTCCTTGCAAGTCGAAGCAATCAGACCTTTAGGAGGCAGACCGGGAGCCAGTGTAGAATCTATTCGTAGCCTTATCCAATCTGTACCGAGCCTGCCCGTCCTCTCCGGTGAAACACAAGGCGATACTACCACACTCGTAGAAATTCTAAACAGTGATTTAGTGCTCAGGCCACTTTATGAAAAATTTTTAGAGAGAAACCCGAACATTAACTCTGAAATTTATACGTATGATTCATTCCGTAAAAGCATTCAAATTAGCGCTCCGAGTAACTCCCGTCTATTCTCCAATAGTGCCAATGCAAAAATCATTCAAATTACATTTGCAGCAAATGATAAAGATAAAGTAAGAAATGCTCTAGATTTAATTGCAGAAGAACTAACTCAATTTAATGAAGCAGAAAAGCAGGGTCGAGTCTTTCAGAATCTACGCTATGTTAACCAAGAAATTCAGAAGACTCTAAACCAAATTGATGATCTCGAAGATCAACTAAATCAATTTCGATCTGAAAATCAAGTGCTTCGTCCTGATGCTGTTGGGGGGTTTGGTTCAGGTGGAGTAGTTGTTGGAGGAGCTGGTGGTAGTGATGCCGATACTTATCGAATACAACTGTCAATACTATTGCAAGCCAAAAGCGAAAATGATACCAAGTTAGAATTCACACGCCAATCATTTGAGTCTTTAAGTCAGCAATTACAAATGTCGCCTACTGAAGCTCTAGTCGCTTCTAACTTAAGTTCATCACAAAACTACACTAAATTGGTTGAAAAGCTTACTGATACTCAAGAACAGCTAGCTGAGGAGATGGGGCGTTTACAATCCAATTCACCGATTGTGCGCAGTTTGCAAGAGCAGCGGCGTTTATTGCTAGCACAACTAAAACGAGAAGCAGCACAAATTGCCCAGCGAAGTCGAGTTCCTAACCCTGAAACCTTAATTGGCTATGAAAGTACTGTGTCCGAAGGCCTGATTGGCAAATATATTGAAGCTAAGGTTGAGATGGAATCTTTAGAGCGAATGGATGCCGAACTATCGCGACAAATTGATGCCGTGCGCTCAGAGCTAGAACGCATTACGCGGCTGGCGAATCCCTATCGCAAAATTGAGCAACGAATGGCAGCGGCACAGCAATCCCTGCAACTGTTACTACAAACCCGCCAATCACTACAATTGCAAATTGCCCAGCAGGATTTCACATGGCGGTTGCTTTCGGATATTGATAATACGGAGCAATACACCACAACAATGCGTCTGCTACTTGCCTTGGCTGTGGCTCTTATTTTAGGGGGAGGAACAGGTGTTGCGTTAGCCCTTGTTCTAGAGTTGCTGGATGCTCGCTTCTTAGAGGTTGACCAAGTGCGCCAAAATACCCGCGTGCCGATTGTAGGTCAGGTGCCGCTGGCAAGTGAGTTTGATCAATATTCGTTTAGTCGTTTGGAAGCTCCTCTTACCCTTTGGGGGCTGCAACATCACCTTACGGGGGCAACACCCGCCTTCAAGGAAAGTTTTTACTTTCTCCTCAGTCATCTTGAGCAACTGGGTTTACAGCGTAGCCTTGCTATTACTTCAGCGCAAGCGGGTGAAGGGCGTAGTACGATTGCCGCCTATATAGCGCTGGCCGCCGCCGCTGTCGGGAAGCGGGTGTTACTCGTTGATGCCAATTTACGGCAGCCGGGGCTGCACCAAACATTGGGTATTGCGAACACATCCGGTTTGGCTGAACTCTTGAGTGGTGCATTACCGTTGCCGGAATGGTCTAGTCTTTTAGCGAGCCATGCTGAGAGACTGTGGGTGCTGACAGCAGGGCAATCGCAACAGGAACCCATGTCCTTACTCAGTGCGGCTGGCTGGCATACGCTTCTGCACACGGCTCAAGCGGCCTTTGATCTGGTGATTGTTGACACCGCACCCATGGGGACGTTTGCTGAAACCAATCGACTCTTGGCGAGTGTGGATCAGGCGTTATTTGTGGTTCGCCTTGGCAAAACCAAGCGGGAGGCCTTTGCCAAAGCACTCAAGGAATACGATCTTGGCCTACAGGATAAAGTTCTAGGTATTGTGGTCAATGGGACGACTGCACCTCGGGCACTTGGGGCAGAAATTTTGCCACCTCTACCAATAAAGACAGAAGCATTGGGAATGCATTAGAACGGTTCTTCTGGCTATATGGCGATAGGTTCAACTTATGGCTTGTAACCCAGTTAAGGTAAGCCTTTCAAACAATTGATATAGCAAAATCTCTAAGTATGCTGCTATTTTCACCCTTGTATCTTAAGGACAGAGAGGAAGACCGTTTACCCTAAGTGTCAAACACCGAGATTTAGCTAGGCTCTCCTCTTGATCATCCTCCAGAAACTTGCAAAATCGCCAGGGACACCCAGCCCGCATTGTGCAAGGCAGAGGTTGGTAGGATGAGCCATCGTCCCATCTTTGAACAAGACAACTATGAATGAGCAAAGCAGCCAATGGGTTGGCATTGATGTGAGTAAAGCACACTTGGATGTTTTCGTGCATCCTCAAGGCAAGAAGTGGCGCAGTTCCAACAGCGAGTCAGGGATTACTGAGACCGTTCAAGCGTTATCCTCACTTGACGTTGCCTTGGTGGTTTTAGAAGCCACAGGCGGCATGGAACACGCCATCACAACTGCCCTCAGTCAAGCAGGTATCGCCGTCGTGGTGAGTAATCCCCGTAGGGTGCGAGACTTCGCCAAAGCGCTGGGCAAACTCGCGAAAACCGACCGCATTGATGCCCAAGTGCTGGCTCGTTATGGAGAAGCCGTGCAACCAGACGTGCGAGCCTTAGCATCAGAAGCCGCCAAAGCGTTGCAAGAGTTGGTGAGGCGGCGACAACCGTTGGTCGAGATGGTGAGTGCTGAACGCAACCGCAGAAGCATTGCTCGTTCTGAGCGTGCCAAAGCGCAAATCGACCGTCACATTGAATGGTTGAGAAGGAAGAGGTCAAAAGTCTAGATGCGCAGATTCAAACTCACCTCAATCAGTCGCAGCAATGCCAGCGGCAACAGGTGGTCTTGCAGTCAGTGCTCGGGGTCGGAGTCGTCACGTCTAGGACCCTGATTGCTCTCCTACCTGAACTCGGACAATTGACGCGCCAGCAGATTGCCGCACTGGTTGGGGTGGCTCCCATGAATTGTGATAGCGGCAAGATGCGAGGCAAGCACTTTGTCATGGATGGTCGCAGTGCCGTCCGTTCAGTCTTGTATATGGCAGCGTTGGTGGCCACCCAGTTTAATCCAGTGATTCAAGCCTTCTACCACCGATTGTTGACTCAAGGCAAACCGAAGACGTTAGCACTGGTGGCTTGTATGCGAAAGTTGCTGGTGATGATCAATGCGGTGCTCAAGCACAACCAGTCTTGGCAACTCCAGCCACCACACGTACCACAATCTACTTGACTTTCAAGATAATCGCTAAATCCAGAAGAGCTGTCATGGAGGGGATTAACAATAAACTGAAACTCATCAAATGACAAGCCTACGGTTTTGCTAACTTTGATAACTTCCGTGCCCCACTCCTCGCCTGTTTCTGTCATTAGCTATCTTTATCACCATGTAGCCAGAAGAGCCGAAGAGCCAAGCTGCCTAAGTCAGCCCTTTATGCCAACCGCACACCAATATGGTGCATGATCAGAGAATTTAATATCTACAAAGCCTGCACTTGCCATCATAGAACGTATTTCCTCTTGCGTAAAACGCTTTTCCAACCGCGTACCAAACCTATCCAAAGCATCAGTTCTTAGCATATAAAAAGGCTTGTCGCGATAATAAGCAAGTGGCCAGTCATTAGGGCACCTTCCTAAGCGTTCCATCAATCCTGCCATTCTCGATAGTGGCCAATAGACAAATACTGCAATTAATTGACTAACAATGTAACGCCAGCCATAAGGCAATCGAGATACAAGACGACGAACCAGATCACTCAATCTCCAAAGAATGTGGTAAACCCAGCCTCGATTATCAAATCGATAATATAGGTAAACTAAAAATGGTGCTCCCTTCTTCAACTTTACTGCAATGGATTTGATTGCCGCAGCAGTGTCCGGTACATGATGAATAACCCCTAGACAGTAAGCAAAGTCCAAAGAATTATCGCATATAGGAAGTGACCCAACTGATGCCTTATAAAAGCTAACGTTTGGCATGCCGTGTAGATTTGCTTTCGCAACTTCAAGTGCTTCAGCACTAACATCAATCAACAGAAGATGTCCAACTCTTGGTGCAACAATTTGCGCCCAGCGGCCACTGCCACAACCAATATCTGCACCAATAGAATTAGGAGGTAATCTAGACCAATCAAACAACGAAAAATAATCTAAAAAAACCTTCTCACGTATTTCAGGATCAAGCTTATCTTGGGGGAATCTCGACCACTCATCGCCGAACCCCCGTACTGTTTGTAGATCAACATTATCTTCTAAATCACCAGTACTAATAGCAGTAACCTCTCAAAAATTCAAAAGATTATTAATACTGAGTAAATATATCAAATTCATTTACCATTAAATCAAACATAATTTTGTCTAAAGCTCCTGTAGTTTTCATATAGACAGCCTCAAATACAATAGACATCACATCAACATAACTTATTTTGGTTAGCTATTAATAATTCTAGCAAATGAATAAATCGGGGAGTAGTAACTTGAAGACAATAGTGCTCTTCTACTTGCCAACGACCTGCTTGACCCATTTTTGAGCGCAACTCCACATCTTTAGATAAAGCTTCAAAAGCAGTAACCCAATCTGTTACATTCGATGCAAGAAACCCATTAATACCATGATCAATAATTTCACTATTGACACCTACTGGTGACGCAATAACAGGCAATCCACAAGCCATATACTGAATGAGTTTTAGGCCACATTTGCCACGTTCCCATGGTTCATCAGGTAAAGGCATAATACCAATATCACATTTTAGAAGTTCACTGACTTCTGTTTCTTCTGTCCAAGGGCGTATATTAACAGTAACATCACGAATTCTGGTTGAACGACCACCAATTACATACAACTCAATTGGATATTTCGTTGCTACGTGTGCTAAAGCTGGAGCAACTTCCTGAAGGTAATGTTCTGTTTTTGGAGTTCCGATCCAAGCAACTTTCACTACGTTAGTGTTGGTATGTTGTTTGATGCTCCTATATTTGTCCAAATCAATGATAGTTGGGAGAATTTCAACCCATTGTGCACCGGCTTTCAACGCATATTCAGCCAGATAAAAATTACCAACTGTTACCAAATCTGCGCACCTCATAACAGAGGCAATTTTAGAGCCAAGTAACTTTCTGATAATTTTATATCTATGATGATCATATTGATGAAACAGAGCATCATCATAGTCAATAATTATAGGAAAATCAAGATTCTTAATGAATCCTTCAACAACTATGGGAAGATAAGGAAATATCTCTTTCTCAATTACAAGAATGTCAAATTGATTTAATTTCCTTAATATTAATAGGCGCCTAAAAAATGCTTGTAAGGCATCTAGGTATTTTACAAAACTATTTTGATATAGATGAGTAACATAATTTTGATTAAATAGTGCCGCTGTATAACATGTAAAACCAGCTTTTTCAAGCTCTTGATAATACTGAAAATATCGGTAACGGCTGCTAGCTCCACGACGATCGTACTTTGTGAGAAATAAGATTTTCATGCTTTATTTTCAAGTTGAGAGTAGATTTTTTTATATTTTTCAATTCCTTCTTTAAGTGAAAAATATTTTTCTGCTGTATATCGACACCGTTTACTCAATTCTTTATCATTTAATAAGTCAAGTATACCATCTATAGCTTTAAGTATTGATAGATCATCAAAGCACCTAAGAACTACCCCTACTTTTTCAGTTCTTATGATTTCTGTCATATCACCAACTCCATCATTAACTATACAGGGAATTCCACAAGCAAGAAACTCACCAAGGCGTGTCGGCGAACAGGCAAGATTCGAGTAGGCTGGTTTTCTAAAAAAAATACCGATGTTCATTTGCCTAATTATTTTAGGTACTTGGGAGTGAGGAACTCCTAAAATCTTAATTGGGAGATATTCCAAATCTAATTTTTTTATATAATTCTTAACTAAATCATGATCACTACGAGTCAGGATAATAAAATTAGTTTGAGATAATTGTTTTTTAAAAGCATCAAAAAAGACTAATACTTCTTCAAAGAGATACCAACTGCTCACAGAACCAATATAACCAAGTGTAATCATCTCTGCACAGGGAGCATTATCTTTGTTTACATGGAAAGTAGTCAAATCTACACATGTTGGAATGCAATAGAATTCTGATTTTATCTTGTCGGCAAAAGAATAGCTTCTAATTTCATGGATTGCCACTTTCGTTAGAGAAATAATTGAATCAGCATTGATAAGAAATTGTTTTTCAAACCATTTTGCCACTAAATATAAATAGCTATCTTTTGACCAAAGGGTACCATCAACACGCTCGTCAGCCCAAAAGCCACGCATATCAAAAATAAATTTTATACCTAATATTTTTTTCAGAACTAGTGCAATAGTTGAAGGTACATAGCTTCTAGCATGAATGATCTTAATACGCTTGAAAATAACCAAAAGAAAAGCAGTAAGAAAGCCTTGAAAAATATCAAAACTAGTAGCTAAAGCAGTAGGGGATTTATGATATTTCAATGGTATCCAATAAATTTGCTTTGAGCTTATGTGTTCTTGTAAATAATTTCGCTCTTTATCATTTTTCCAATCATAACTTTTTTCAAAACTAAGAATATAAACTTTATACGAGCTACTGAGTTGCTCAAGATACCGTAAAACTTGAGACTGCCCTAACGGCTCCAAGAGTCCATCATAAGTAATATAGAGAACTTTGCTACTCATTTTGATACATCATAGACAAGTATTGATCAGCAATTTTTTCGGAGTCAAAATCTTTCGCTCGTTTCTTTAGGAAATCTGCGTCAGGAGGATTAGCAAACGTTTCCATGATAGCAGTTGCAAATGCGTTAGCATCACCCACAGGTACTAGCTTACCATACTTTCCATCAGATAAAATTTCTCTTGGACCGCTCGGACAGTCTGTGGATACAACGGGTAAACCCATGGATAAAGCTTCAATTAAAACGTTACCAAAGCCTTCAAAGTCAGAAGAAAGTGCAAAAAGATTTGCAGTACAATAAAAAGGTGCTGGATTTATGCATAGTCCTGCAAAGGTTACTTTCTCAGAAATACCCAAATTATTACAGTAATCAGTCAATTCATTTTGCAATTCACCTTCGCCTACAATTATCAAAGACAAGTTTGGTAAATTTTGATTAAAAAGTATATAAAAGGCATCAAGTAGTAGCTTGTGATTTTTTTGACGCTTCAGCCGTGCTACGCACAAAATTCTGTTACCAAATGGACTTTTCCACAGGTTATTAACTATTTCTAGCTCTTTGTTGGTTGGCATAGGTAACCTTCGCAAGGGATTGTATATTACATTAAATTTGGATTTACTTAAACAAGACAGACTAGCAATATCACTTAAAACACCATATGAAGTCGCAACTCTATAATCTGATAGGCGATATCCCAAAAACATTGTAGCTCTCATTATAAAACTATGCATAAAATAAGGTTTCTTCCAATCATCGCCCTTAATTGATAACATTACCTGTTCACTAATTAATACTCGTGTTTTTAACCTATTTGAATAGTTATTTATCTTTACAATCATTGGCACTAAAATTGTTAATGGCCACATTCCAACTAAAACAATCTTAGGCTTTCTAGATGATAAATAGCTGTCTAATGGTTTTCTAATATATCTTATTTTTTTAATATCTAAAGAATATATTTCGCATATTTTTTCAGCTTCATCAAGTAAGGAGCCAAATTTCTGCATAATTAAAAATTCAACTTTATATTTTTTTTTTATAAACTGTATAGCAAGATCAAGAAATGCTCTTTCTAGACCTCCACAACGTAAGTCAAAAGTGATAATTGTAATGTCAACCATGTTAACTATCTACCAGAAAATAATAAAGTTCCAATGTATTTATTAATGAGATTTTTTATTGTATTTAAAAAATCAGCTCCAAACAAAAATAAAAGAACTAGTCTAGTAATTTCCTTAATAGAGTTGGGAAAAGAAATTATCAATAAAATATTCTTCAATAAATATTTTATTAGTTCAATTCGTTGTAATTTGAGTGTTTTAATTCTATAGTTGCTATACCTTACTAAAATGTCAGCAGACTTTTTATGAGATTTGTTATCAGAAAGCTTGAAAACTATTTTTCTAATTAATCTTGCCGTGTAATAAGATTTATATAGATTCCTAGTTAATTTATCCAAGGTTGTAGTATCGCTGCTATAATTACATGAATGTAGTCGATATAACATAAGGCAATCAGGAATGTAAGCAAACTTATGAGTTTCGGATGAAATACATGCCACCCAAACAGCTAAAGGCCAATCTTGATAGCAAAGCTCTATTTTAGGAAAATTTAAACATAGCCGAATATATTCGCTTAAATAAATTTTACTTTTATTTATGCCAAACGCGCTACCAAGCCAAACATAATCTTTGTGATACACTATACCTTTTCTAATAATATCAGATATTTCCTTTGCTGATTTTTTGCTCGTTAAATTATTTAGCTGCTGTACAGATTTGGGTCTCTGAATTCGAATTTTCTTTGAATTTGCATCTATATAAGATACGTCATGTGTAACGAATACAGTTGACTCATCATCAAACTTTTTAACAACAGATTCCACCTTTGTATTATGCCAAATATCATCACCATCTAAAAAAAGGATTATATCATTCTTACATAGGCTCAAAGCCTTCAGAGTAGAGAGCATAACACCTAAATTTTTTTCATTCTTGATATAGTTGATTTCAATACTTTTATTTACAGCCATTATTTTATAATATCTCTCAATAATATTGGGTGAAGAATCTATGGAACAGTCGTCAATAATGATTAATTGAATGCATTTTTCTGTTTGTTGAAAGACCGACTCAATTGCTTCTGCAATATATGCTTCAAGATTGTAACATGTCAGAATTATAGACACGGAAGTATTCATTACTTCAACCTTAATATTAGTAGCTTTAAAAATGCGAAAAAATTTAAGCCAAATAATCTAGGGAATAGAAACTTAATTTCCCTAAGTTGCCTACATTTTAATAAGTATTTCAACCTATCTAATGTCGACATATAAATCCATAATTTAACCATTGTATAGTACCTTTGTGTGCTTAATAATTTGTCCCTAAGAAAATTATATTTTACATCTTTTGTAGAATAAAGTTTGTTTATATAATTAACTATAGCAAGTTCTGATGTAGCAATTTTAGATAATTTTACTTCTAATTCTTTTATATCCGAAATTCTATGAGTTTTACTTGCGTTATTTGATATTGCATTTTCGTGCTGCCTGTAACTGACTAAATCTTTTTTTATGTGCGAAAATTTCAGCTTTTTTAAGTTAATAACAAAAGAAAAAATAACATCCTCTGAATAAATTACTGAATCAGATTTAGGTAGATAACTAAACATCTGCTTATCATATGCTGATATTGCGCCATGAATAAATGCAATATTCTTTTCTTGGGCAAACCAATGTCTAAGTTCGTTATGAAAAGGCTTATTGTTTATTTTATTTAAAATTTTTTCAGAATTGGTATTAATGACTACAAAATCAGAATACAGCGCCATAGATTGTGTCTGAATCCATTCGTCTACGATAAGAGCTGTTCTTTGTGGGTGAGAGATATCATCACCTGCTGCTAGTATGATAAGGTCACCCTGTGCCTCTGAAATACATTCAAGAACATGATTAAATGTTCCTTGATTATGTTTTGTACTTCTAACTTTTAGTAAATGTGAACCTTGGTACATAAAAGCCATTTCTTGCATGATTTTAAAAGTTTTGTCTGTAGAGCAGTCATCAGAAAGAATGATTTCTAACGGTGTATAGGTTTGACTAAATGCACCTTCTATTGCTTCACGAATATAGCTTTCTTGATTGTATGCTACTACTATAAAAGTTGCTAGAGGAAAATTAAAGTGTTGTTTTGCCATTTGATTCACTCTTTTGCTCTCACGTTTAGTTTTTTAAGTGTATAGGCAACATGAAGTGCTTCATCAGGCTTAAGATGAGGACCAATTGGCAAACTAAGCATTTTATTTGCTAGTTGCTCAGCTACGGGAAATGAACCTTTGGTGTATTTTAAATCACGATAAGCATTTTGGCAATGAGGAGGAATAGGGTAGTGAATTAGAGTATGAATGTTTGCTTCCTCAAGTTTTTGTTGCAGCCAGTCACGATTTGAAGCTTGGATGACAAAAAGGTGCCACACTGGCTCTGTCTTTTCAGAAACGAAAGGTAAAACTAAACTTGCTGATTGTAACTCTGTCAGGTAAAGTTGAGCAATTTTCCGCCGTCGTTGGTTCCATTCATTTAGGTGCTTCAGCTTCACCCGAAGAACAGCAGCTTGTAAAGGGTCAAGGCGACTATTGACTCCTTTCACTTCATTAACATACTTGAATCGAGATCCATAATTACGCAAGATTTGAATTTCGTCCGCTAGATCAGGGTTGTTAGTTGTGACGGCTCCAGCATCACCCAATGCACCAAGGTTCTTGCTGGGATAAAAACTCCAAGCCACGGCATCACCGTGTGCACCAATCCGTTGACCTTGATACTTGGCTCCATGAGCCTGAGCAGCATCTTCTAAGACCCATAGATTATAATCACGAGCAATACCGAGAATAGGCTCAAGATCAGCAGGTTGACCATAAAGATGTACTGGAAGAATGACTTTAGTGCGGGGAGTAATTGCTTTCCTTATGACTTCGGGGTTGATATTGTACGTTTTTGGGTCTGGTTCGACTGGAACTGGAATGGCACCGCACTGACTCACAGCTAGCCATGTTGCAATGTAGGTATTACTAGGGACAATTACTTCATCGTTCTGACTTACTCCCATTGCCTTCAGAGCCAATATGAGAGCATCTAGACCATTGCCAACGCCAATGGCATACTTTGCACCACAGTAGGTAGCCCATTCAGCCTCAAAAGCTTCAACTTCAGATCCGAGAATATACCAGCCAGATGACAGCACCCGTTCAATCGCACCATCAATCTCAGTTTTAAGTTCATGGTAGGCTGCACCGAGATCAAGGAAAGAGATAGTTGACATTACTTTCTCTGTGTTTCAGCTAGAGCAATGAATTGATCATAATCACGAATGTAGTCACTCTCGTCGTAGGGTGCAGAAGCAAGAACCATACAAACAGCACCAGAAGAAAAGTTATCTAAATAGCTCCACATCATTGGGCAGATATACAATCCAAAGTATGAGCGGTTCAAATGATAACGTTGTTTGCGTTCCCCATCATCTAAAACAACATCAAAACTACCAGGCATAGCAACAACAAATTGGTGGAGCTGCTTATGAGCATGGGCACCTCATATCTGCTCCTCCTGGAACATCATAAAGATAGTAAACTCGCTGAATTTGAAATGAAATATGCCGACCTCCCTCAACAAAAGTAAGATTTCCTCTTGGATCTGTAATTTTCGGAAGTTGAATTATTTGGCATTTTTCCAGCATGCGCTTAAAACTCTACCTAGACAGAGCAGATAAAATTGATGCCCTTTTTACAAATAGTTTCTCTTGATTTCTTTATGAATTCCATAAAGAAAAGTGTTGAATATCGATCAGGAACAAAAGAAATGGATGGAAACATGGTATTTTGATTTTTAGATATATTGGGATTAATCACGTATATCATCGCATTATTTCCAACGATTGTCAAACCCATTCTTAAGCAACTCAGTCCCCATGACTGCTCCATTCTCAACTCACAGCTCTTTGGGTCACGGGAGTACCATCAAGTCAAAGTGATTAGTGGCTTTAGTCTGACCCAGAATGTAACAAGCGACTGTGAGATTGCATTTTAGTCAACGCCATGATTGGCATTCAAGGAATTGGTATTAGATATGATTCCGGAAAACGGTCTAGCCATAATAGATAGAGGGTTTGCGAAGCTGGTGTTTTCTCAATGAGCTAAGTGAGCATAATCATTTATTTATAGTACGGATTAAAATAACATGAACAAATAGCTTAAAGACAAAACTATCGAGCGATTCACTTTTGTAACATCGGGGGCATACTACCTTTGTAACTTTCATCCTAAATCCTTCTTCCAAAAAGTGAGAGGGAATTCAATCCGACTCCCAAAGAGCCAGTAGAACGAAGGGGGTGCGAAGCAGAGGTCAGGGGATGAGGGTAAATCTGCAAAGCAAAAGTGATATACCCCCGGCTGCGCCAGCCTGCTCCGGCCTAGGTGGCCAAGACAAAGTTGACCAATTTGCCCGGAACAACAATCACTTTTTTGATCGTTTTGCCGCTCAGGTAGCGTTGGCCAATTTCTGAGGTCTTGGCGGCTTCTTCGATCTCTTGCTGGGTTGCGTCAGCCGGTACGTGGATGGTGCCACGGGTTTTGCCCATCATTTGAATGACAATGGTAAGTTCATCGGCGACAAGGGCGCTTTCATCCAGCGTTGGCCAAGGCTGTCGGTGAATGGAGCCACTGCCCCCCAGTTGGTGCCAGAGTTCTTCGCTGAGGTGGGGCGCAAAGGGGGCAAGGAGCGTAAGCAGGGTGTGGATGCCTTCGCTATAGACTCCGGAGGTGTAACAATCTGAGCTGCCAAGGGCATTGCTGAGTTTCATTAGCTCGGCAACGGCGGTATTGAGTTGGTAGTCTCCTTCAAGATCCTCGCTAATCTCCTTAATAGCCGTATGGATAGCGCGACGCAGTTCTTTTTCGGGTTTTGTCAAGGTGGAGGGTAAGGGTTGCTCTAGCTGTCCCCCTTGGGCTTTGAAATTCTGCACCAGCCGCCAAACTCGGTTGAGAAAGCGAAATTGGCCTTCGACATCGGCATCATCCCATTCGAGGTCTTTTTCGGGAGGGGCTTTGAATAGAATAAACATCCGCGCCGTATCGGCACCGTACTGCTGAATCACGTCCCCCGGGGCAACGCCGTTATATTTCGACTTGGACATTTTTTCGTAAACAATTTCCAGTGGTTCCCCTGTCTCGGGATCGGTGGGGGCATTGAGATCGGCAATTTGGTTTGGCATGATGTACTTGCCGGTTTGGGGGTTTTTGTAGGTGCGCCCTTGCACCATCCCTTGGGTGAGCAGGCGTTGGAAAGGTTCAGAAACGGACACAAGGTGGCGATCGCGCAAGACTTTTGTGAAAAAGCGGGAGTAGAGCAGGTGTAAAATGGCGTGCTCAATGCCACCGACGTACTGATCAACGGGTAACCATTCCTGAACGGCAGCGAGATCAAAAGGAGCCGCTTGATTGCGGGCATCGGTATAACGGAAGTAGTACCACGATGAGTCAATAAATGTATCCATGGTGTCGGTTTCCCGTTGGGCAGGGGTACCGCAGCGGGGACAAGGGACATCGCGCCAAGTAGCAAGTTTGGCTAAGGGGGATGGGCCGCGGCCACTAAACTCTACATCCTCCGGCAAGAGGACGGGTAACTGTTCGCGGGGCACGGGAACGGCACCACACTGGGGACAGTGAATGATGGGAATGGGTACTCCCCAGTAGCGTTGACGGGAGATCAACCAATCTCGCAGGCGATACTGTACCTGTTCGCGTCCCCACCTTTGGGTGGCGGCATACTCGGTAATAGCGGCTTGAGCGGCAGTTGAGTCCATACCGGTGAAGCGATCGCTCTCGATCAGAACCCCGGCTGCGGTGTAGGCAGCGGTCAACCGTTTTGAGGGCTGCTCTCCTGGGGGCGCAATCACTTGTCTGATCGGTAGCTTATGGGCTTTAGCAAACCCAAAGTCGCGCTCGTCGTGGGCGGGCACCCCCATGACCGCCCCTGTACCGTACTCGTACAGCACGTAATCCGCAATCCAGATTGGGATTTCTTCGCCCGTAAAGGGGTTCAGCGCTTTGCCACCGGTGGCTACCCCCCGCTTGGGGCGATCGCCCGCGGTCCGTTCCAGTTCGCTTTCCTGTTGGACACTGGCAATAAAGGCTTCAACCGTTTTGCGCCGCCGAGGGGTTGTGACCTTAGGAGTTAAGGGGTGCTCCGGTGCCAGCACCACGTAGGTGACCCCATAGACCGTATCGGGACGAGTCGTAAAGACCGCTATTTTCTCGTTGCTACCCACAACGGGAAACTCTAGGTAGGCTCCCACCGACTTACCAATCCAGTTGGCCTGCATGAGCTTTACCCGCTCCGGCCAACCGTCAAGGTGTTCTAAATCCTTGAGGAGTTGCTCCGCGTAGGCCGTAATCTTCAGGAACCACTGCTTGAGGAGCTTACGCTCCACCAAGGCACCTGATCGCCACGATCGCCCCTCACTATCCACCTGCTCATTGGCCAGCACCGTCTGATCCACTGGGTCCCAATTTACCGCCGCCTCTTTTTGGTAGGCCAGTCCAGCCTCAAAAAACTCGAGGAACAGCCACTGCGTCCAGCGATAGTAGTCGGGATGACAGGTAGCCACCTCCCGCTCCCAGTCGTAGGACAGCCCCAGCCGTTGCAACTCTTGGCGCATTTGGCGAATATTTTGCTGCGTCCAAACGTGGGGATGAATGCCCCGCTCAATCGCGGCATTTTCCGCTGGCAACCCAAAGGCATCCCAACCCATGGGGTGCAGCACACGATAGCCCTGCATACGGCGGGCGCGCGCAATGACATCAGTAATTGTATAGTTGCGAACATGCCCCATGTGCAAATTTCCCGACGGATAGGGAAACATCGATAGGGCATAGAACTTGGGCTTGCGCGGATCCGTATCCGTGCGATCTAACTGTTGGGTTGCCCATTCCTGTTGCCACTTGGCCTCAATAGCTTGGGGGTCGTAGCGATCGTCCACAGCAAGTGTTCCAGAGTCCAGCTTATTTATTGTACGGGAAAGCTCCGCTGCCACAAAAAAAGGGAACCCAGCCTGAGTTCCCTTAACAGATTGTCATTGAGCGAAGGAGTGCTTAGAAACTGAAGGTGGTTCGTACTGCCCCAACAACAATGGGGTCGCTGTTACTGTTGCTGTTGGGGTTAATGATTGCAATGATACCCGGCGTAATCGAGATATTGGGCAACACTGCAAAGCGATAGAACCCCTCCAAGTGGAAGGAATTAAAGGCCGTGCGGCTTACAGGCGTTACCGGTAAGGGAGCCGGTACCCCACCTGCAAAGGTATTGCTGAGACTAATCACTTGCGGCGGCTGACCGAAGATGAAGCCTAACACATCCCCTTTATTCCACAGGTCAGGCGCTGCTGCCGTAATCGCCCAGTTCAACACCTCGGCACTGTTCGCACGGGTGGGGTAGTCAAAACGATTTTGCACCCCATTCACGCTGGAATAGCCCACCCAGCCAGCGAGGTTAAACTTCTTCAGTGGACGATAGGTAAACTGGAAACCAAGCGTATCTGCTGTGCTGTTGGCAAAACCAATGCGGGTGGGGTTGGCCGCCGAAAAGTTGCCTGTGCTGCCGGTACCACCAAAGGGATCAAGACCAAACGAGCGCACGTAGGTTAGACCAAGAGCAACATTTTTAACAGGACGCACATCTACCTGCGCCAGCGCAGCATAGGCACCATTGAAGAAACCATTCGTATTGCCAACCGCATTATTGATTCCTGCGGGGTTACGTCGGTTCAAAATGGGGTTATCTGAGTTCGGCGCTAGGTAGCCCACGTTCAGCGTCACGCCTGTGCCCCGCTCTTTGTTTTGCAACACGTCGTACCTGAAGGTTACCCCTGCGGCATTAGCAGCATTCCCCGCCCGATAGATGGGGTTAAAGCGGCCAAAGCGGGACAGCGCCCCTGTATCACTGGATTGCAGCAGTGGGTTAAAGGTAAACACGTTATCGTTAAACTCACCCCCGACAAAGTCCAGCACCATAAAACCACGGCTGGTTACCGGGAAGCTATAAAACCCCTTCTGGAGGATGAAGGCATTGGCAGAAGAGCCGTCATACCCCAACCGTCCCATGTTGGTGTTGGTCAGGGCACCAGAGTAGGGCACAATGTTAGAGGATTGAATACGCAACCGCAGTCGATCCTTACCGTAGAAACTGGTATCAAAGTTAATCCGTGTCCGTTGATTCACCACGGGGTTGTCGTCAACAGTGGCTGGAACAGGAGGCAAACCAGCGCCAATGTTGTATGCCCGATCATTGGTCAGAACATCCGACACGTTGAAAATAATTGTGGCACTTAGCCTGGTTATGGTGGCAAACTGAGTAGCTTCAAGGTTAGCCACCCGCCCTTCTAGGTTCGTGACCCGACCCTTTACTAGAGCCAGTTCTTTGGCAAATTCCTGCATCAGTTTTTGCAGTTTCGCCAAGTCTTCCTTCGTAGCAAAGCGATCGCTAATCACGTCCAAGCAGGCATTGAGGGCAGCCGCCAACTCGTAGCGAGTCGCCGCACGGTTGCCGCGAAACGTGCCATCGGGGTAACCGGCAATACAACCGTATTTTTCCACCAAGGAGGCCAAGGCTTGATATGCCCAATCGGTGGGAAGCACATCCGAAAGCTGGTTGACCGAAGTCACTTGGGGCAAGTTGCGCCGGATGCCGAGACTCCGCTCTTGGGGTTGCGAGGTGGCAGGAGCAGCTACGACTCCCGATTCAAGGTCGGCTACGGAGGGCATGGGAGCCGCAGTGCGCCGATTTTGGGCAATTAACTCAGATGCAGGGGGCAAGGTGGTCAGCGATGATGCCCCAGCCGTGGGAACTTGAAACTCTGCGGCACTGATGTTCGTCAAAGAACTATCGGCGGCGGTGGCTGCACTGGTGAGCGATCCCAACAGCACTAACGGCGAGGCTAAGGCCAAGCCCAGATAAATGCGAGACATACGGTTTACTCCCTTCACTCCTCAATGAACTTGACTTGGTAAGGTAACACGGTTCCAACCAAGGCAGAGTCTTAACTCAGGTCATTATCTATGCTACTCGGACATCAACGGGGATTATGCGCAGTGTAGATCAGCAGTTCAATGAGACTTGCTTACTACAACTTGAGCAGAATTAATCAGAACTCATTAAACACGTCCCTTTATGGCCTAAAGGGTGGAGGCAGTCATTCGCCAATGGTAGTTTAGCATACCAACCAAAATTTATGGGGCATGGTGAGGCTACTCTTGTCTTACTGTACAAGCATCAAGGTTATGTCAGGGTTAGGAATCGTTTAAGTTTTGGTGGTCATCTCTTTAAGTGGGGGGCTTCTTAGTTTCGGAGCCACTCCAGCCACTGCTAACGGACTGGCCGATGCCCTGCAAAATACCGCGGCCAATGAGTCCTAGGCCACGGCCAATGACTTGGGTGAGCAGGTAAACAACGCCTTTGCCGACCCAACTGACAACGGCGCGCACCGGCGGCGCAAGGGCATCTCGGGTTTCTAGGGCGAGGGTGAGGGCGTAGGGCATCCCCTCGAGTTGCAGCAGTTCCTGTTGTCGCGGTAGGGTGAGGGTCAATTCTTGAATGCCGCGATCGCTCAGGCGCAGCAGTACCAAGCGGCTCTCAAAAATGTTTTGCGGTTCTTTGATCCAACGCTGCCAACGGTAGTGCCATGAGAGGGCATTACGGAAGCGCTCCATCTCGCGGCTAGAAAGGTACGTTGGACTAAAAAAAGTGTGCTGGATCGGTTCGCTGTAGCAGCAGCAGTTCAGGAGGGGGTAAACAATGGCGTTGCTGAGGGTCAGCAGCCAATGATCCAGCAGGGCATCAAGAATGGGTAGTGCCTCTGGGCTGCCATAGCGGTAGGTATTCTGATTCAGGTTCAGGGGGTGCTGCCACAGCAGGTGAGCGAGAAATTCGGGCACTAAGGGCAGGGGGACAAGGAAAACCGCCGCGGCGGTATCCCCCTCCGCCAGTAGAATGTCAAGGAGGTCGCGATCGCTCCCTAGGGTAAGGTAGCGGTACGGGCTAAAAAACTCCCGCAGGCTTTGCTCCCACAGATCCCGCAGGAGGCGATCGCGCCGCTGGTGCAAAAACTCCGGATTGGGCGGGGTGGCTTGCAGCGTGCGCAGTAGGGCATCCCACTGCTGGAGCACCGTATAGATCAGTTCCCGCCGTTGCTGCACGGTCAGCACATCCACCTCAAGGGGACGGCTCGTAAAGTTGAGCAGATCTGACTGGGTGCGCTCCAGACAGCGCTCAACCAACGTTGTGCGTAACTCTACTGCAGGCGGGGCAGGTGCAGGGCGCAGCGGCGGAGCCACCGGCGGCACACTAGGCTGAGGTAAAAAGCGGCTAACCAACCAGCGGGCGGCACGAATTTCGCGGTGGCGACCTTCACACACAAGGCGCTCTAGGGGCGCAAGACTAGCCTGCCCTAAGTGCTGATCCAACCCCCGCAGCCACGCATCCATTTCCGTTAGCCCTTGTTGCAGGAGTTGATAGCGCCAGCGGTTCAGCGGGTTAGGAAACAGGACGGTTAAAGGTGGCTCCGGTGGGGTCAAGGTATGGATAACCTCCCCTTGGGCAATGGCAACAATGCCTGCGAGCAGTTCATTTAGGGCACTGTGGCGGGCATAAATCCCTTCGACCCCGGCCTGTTGCGCTGGTTGCACCAATTCCAGTGCTGCCGGACGCACCGTTAGAATGACCCGTATGCTGGGGTAGTAGCGCTTCAGCCACTGCCATAGCCACGGGGTGACCGCATCGTTGACGGTCGTTTGGGCATCGCACAGGAGTACCCACGGCTGGCGATCGCTCCCAAGGGGGGTGCTTTCAAGGTGGCGCACCACCGCATTGCCATCACTAAAGACCAAGGGGTCAACCCCCAACTGCTGCCGGATCCCCGCGGCCAACCCTAGGCGCATCACCTCCTCCCCCTCCACAAGGAGAAGGCCAAAGGAGGGGGGTGGCATCGCAGCAGTGGTCATCATAATCCTCCGGAAGACCCCGTGCCCTCAGGCTGGGGACGATGGCAACGGTGCAGGTTAGCCTAAGTTGGCAGAGCGACTATTAAGATATTGACTCACCAAGCGTGCCATGACGATGGCCGAGTACATCTGGCCAAAAATGGCTTCAAGGTTGGCGATCGCCATGCCAAAGGCGGTCCTTGGCGTAATATCCCCATAGCCAACACTCGTGAGCGTCGTAAAGCTAAAGTACAACAAGCTAAACAAACTGTCACTGTCTAGGTGCTCGGACTGAGAAAAGCTGTGGGGATGGTAGTCAACTAACATACGATAGATAAAAAAGAAGGCATAGCCCACTAAAAAGTAAACACAAATGCCGCCGCGAATGGAGTCTCCGGTAATCACATTAGCGTTGAAAATCCGTCGCAAAATAAACAGTGTAGCCATGACGGTGATGAAAAGGTGGAAACCATTCAGCAGGAACGAAATGCGCGGATAGTCCGCGTCAATTAGCACCAGCACCACCTCTGTAAAACCCACCGCAATAGTGATTATGAGAAAGAAAAAGGTTGTTCGCAAGCCAACTTCAAACGTGCGTAAGGTGAGACCCACCACCAACGACACCAACACAATGTAGGTCACCGCCGCAGCACTTGGTCGCTCAATGAGGGTTGGCAGTACCAACAGCAAAATTTGAGCCACCAGTAATTGAGTATATTTATTTTCAAGAATAAAATGACGGGGTTTGTTGGCCATGGCATAACATCGGCAGAGGGACGTGCCGCTCCATTCATACAGAAAAGGGGAAGGATTGCCCCTACGATACGGCAAAGCTATTGTCCCGTACAGAGGCAGCACCCCCTAAAATAGATGGGTGGATCATCTAGAGGACGCAGTAGTCTTGAGTACAGCGGAACGACACGCCCTTGACAACAAACTTTCACAGCGATTTATTCACCTTGATCCGGCGGGGTACTTCATCATTTACATTGATCCTGAGCAAGAACTCATCTGGATGAAGCACTACCCCAACGCCATCAATGAAAAAGGCTTAGCGGTTGATCCAGAGACAGGGGAGCCGATTCCCACAAAAGGTAAGGTACTGCGGGAACCGGATGTGGTTCTCAGTGGTCGTACCGCCAAAGAGTTGTGCATTGAGCTTTTTGAAACAGATCGCCAATTGGTGACAATGTTTGACCATGCGGCTTACCTAGGTCGCGAGCTAATGCGGGCACAGTTTTGTTTGGATCAAGGCATTGACTATATTCAAGATTAAGCACGGGCAAACACCTCGACGACCCCAGTGGCGCTGGTTAGGACTGGCCATACTGGCGCTGTGTACTCTGGTGGGTATAGGCTTCGGCTCTCTGGCTGCCCCTGACTTCAGTGGCACGGTGGATGTGCTGCCCCTGAATGCCCAGTTGGGGGCGCAAATTTACCTGCGGCGCTGCGGCACCTGTCACTTAGCCCTGCCGCCTGAAACCATGCCCGCTGAAGCATGGCGAGTGCTCATTGAAGATCCAAATCACTATGGGGCCACCCTGCCGACGATTCCCCGGCCAGAAATGGTGCCGCTGTGGAACTATCTGCGCACCTACTCCCGGGCGCTAGGCTCTGAGACGCAGATTCCTTTTCGGGTGGGGCGATCGCCCTTCTTTCGGATTCTGCATCCGCGGGTAGAACTCCCAGAACCAGTGACCTTTGGCAGTTGTAGCCAGTGCCATCCCAAGGCCACCCTATTTAACTTTCGCGAGTTAACGCCAGAGTGGCAAAATTCCCCCTAGAATGTTCAGCAACCGCTGAAGTCACCCATTGGGTCATGTTTTCTCCTGCAAGTCGCTATTCGAGTCGCGCCCAACGCCTGATTGCCCGCCGTCGCTGGCTGGTGCAGGAGTGGCTGACGGTATTGGCGCTTTTCCTGTGGGGGGTTCTCTTGCTCGGCTATTGGCTCCGGGGGCGGCTTAGCTTACTCATTCACCCCAACTACTTTGCCCTAGCGATCGCTGCTGGATTTCTGCTGCTGGGCATTAGCGGTTGGCAAAGCTGGCGACTGTGGCGTGGCCGGGTGACCCCCATGCAGCACGTTGCCCTCTTGCCGCCCAACTGGACCATTGCCATCTTAATTGTGGCGGCGGGGATAGGGTTGCTCATCACCCCCCGCCCCTTTAACAGTGATACGGCAGTCCACCGTGGTCTGGAGGATGGGTTGACCGTGACCCGCAATAGCCCTGCGGCCTTCCGCCTCAACCAGCGCCCCGAAGATCGCACCCTCATTGATTGGGTGCGTACCCTCGATGTCTATCCTGAACCCGATGCCTACGCGGGCCTACCCGCTAACATTGATGGCTTTGCCGTTCACAGCAGCCAACTACCGGAGACTTACTTAACGCTCACCCGGTTTGTCATTACCTGCTGTGCCGCGGATGCCTATCCGGTGGGGTTGCCGGTAAAACTGCCCCAGCCCCGTCAAGCTTACCCCCAAGATCAATGGTTTCGGGTAGAAGGGCGAATGGCCACGGAAACTCTTGGCGGACGGCGACAACTGGTGCTTGTGGCCACCACCATTACCCCCATTCCTGAACCCGATAACCCCTTTATGTACTAACCCAAATGCTGTTCCATCTCGTTCATTTGCCCTACTGGATTGTGTTGGGGATGGGCATTTTCCTCTTTTTAACCGTCATTTTTGGGGATGTGGGTGACGAGGACCCAGAGGTTAACACCGATGCCGATGCCCTCGATGTGGATATTGAGGCGGATGAGGGGATTTCACTATTTACGCTGTTGCATTGGCTCGGCGTGGGCAGAGTACCCTTGCTATTGCTGCTGGCCTTGGACTTTAGCGTGCTGGGGGTGTTTGGCTGGCTGTTGAATGTCTTGTTCTATCAGGTGAGTGGTACGTGGCCGGGGGTGGGGTGGGGGGCGCTCATCGGGGTGGTGGCGCTTGGAATGGCGCTGGGGCTAGGTAGTTTATGCGCTCGTCCCTTGGGGCGCATCTTTGCCCAGTTTAGCGAAGATGCCAGTGGCGATCGGCTCTTGGGCTGTCAGGGGCAGGTCACCTCTGCCCAAATTCCGCCTAGTGGCTCAGGGATTGGCCAAGTGAGTGTGTTAGATGCGGCACGCAACCGCCTTACAGTGCCCGCTGTGTTACCGCCTTGGGCAACGGTGATTCCCCAGTACCGACAGGACATCTTGATTATCGATCGCCAAGGGAGTGAGTACGTTGTCATTGCCAAAGACAGCCTCGATGAAGGGCTATGGTTGCGCCAGCAAAAACGCGATCGCCTCCCAGACGAGGAAACCCCTAGCCAAGACCTTATTTGAGTTCCCTGCCGAAGGGAAGCAAGCCCAAAATCATGAGCTTAAAGTGCTGCCGCGCAAAGGGCAGGCCAATAATGGTAATTGCTAAAATTGCCCCCCAGATCAGATGGTTCAGGGCAATTCCCCAACCAATAATCAATAGCCAGAGAATATTAAAGATCATCGTCAGGGTGCTATTGGCATCGGGGCGCTCCACAATCTCTTTGCCAAAGGGCAGCAGCGTACTCCAGCCCAGTTGAATGGCTTTTAGGCCAAAGGGAATCCCAATAATTGTCAGGCACAGGCTAAGGCCACCAATCATGTACCCAATGCCTGTAAATAAGCCCCCAAAGATGAGCCAGATGAGATTACCCAGCAGACTCATAGAGCCATTCCTCCCCGCTTGCACAACCTACCCCTAGCCTAGCAACTGCCGCTGCCCACCACCCGCTGAATAGGTCTATTAGGAATGCTTATCCCCGATTCCTTAAAGAAAGTTTATATTGGAGAAGTAAAGGCGTAATGTTTGGTAATGCCTATGACCCTTGCTGCACTCATGGTGACGCAGGCCGAGACCCTCCGCAGTCTCTTTCAGACCCTTACGGCAACCAGTTGCCCCTACCAGTACAACTTCCATCTCCACACCATTTGTTCCGACGGCCAGCTTACCCCCCAGCAGGTGGCGCAGCAGGCAATGATCCACGGTCTGAAGGGGTTTGCCATTACGGATCATCACGCCCTTGAAGGTTATTTTCAAGCACGCACCTACGTTGAGGCCTACCCCGGGAGCGATCGCCCCCAAGTGTTCACGGGCATTGAAATTACCGCCCAACTCCTTGATACCGAAGTCCACATTCTTGGCTATGGCTTTGACCCCCACGCCCCTATCCTGCACCTTTACGCCATGGGGTCGGCGCCCCAAGGTGAGCTAGCCGCCGCCGAACGAGTGATTGCAGTGCTGCACGAAGCCGGTGGCCTAGCTATTTTGGCGCATCCGGCTCGCTATCGCCTGCCTGCCGAGCAACTCATCCCTGCCGCCATTGCCCGTGGCATTGATGGCATTGAAACCTATTACTGCTACGGCAACCCCGACCCGTGGCAAGCCACCCCAGATACCACCGCCTTTCTTCACCAAATTGCCCTTGAGCACCAGTTGCTGGAAACCTGTGGTACCGATACCCACGGTCAAGATATTCTACTGCGGCGTTGAGACCGGCTCTGAGGAGTACTGAATCCGCAAGTGAGCCATTTGAACAAAATCCGCCGCACTCTCCAACCTCGCGTTAGCAGGTTGGAATTAAGGCGCGGCAATGAGGAGATTCACCCCGTAACAATGCCGCAGAGCGGCGAGTGGAGAAGGTGAGCGACGAAGTGCCAACAAATTTGTGGTACATTTACTCTATCTTGAGCGGTACGGCAAAGGGCGGAACATACAGTCCGAATACCCCAGAGGCACGACCTCTCAATGAAAGGTGATCCAAACCTGTAAGTCCTCTGAGTCGGTTTATACACGTCGGACTCTAGGCGAAAAAATAACCACAAGCCCCATAGCGGAAACGACGTGGGGGAGCAGTCCAGCAAACGTTCTGGTTGCTCGGCGAGAATGCCGCCTGTCGCAAGGGCTAATGCCTTGTCATCAAGACACCACCACTTCGCGTCAGCAAGTGGTTGGAGCATTCATAGTAGTAAAATCTTAGAGTGTCCCGCTACCTAGGGCGTGCATCATGAGTGAGGCAGCAACTCAGTCAGAACTCGGCCTTGTACTGGCTGAGCTCAGGTCGATGCGAGCTGACATTCAGACGATGGATAAAAAGCTCGACATCCATATCGCCACCACGAACGGTAGGTTCGACACAGTAGAAGAGAAATTCAACACCCTAGAAGAAAAGCTCAACACTGTTCGTACTGAATTAAAGACTGAGGTCAAGTCCCTTGATGAAAAGCTTAATTCTACGCGCACCGAATTAAAGACTGAAATCAAATCCGTTGATGAAAAGCTTAATTCTATGCGCACTGAGCTAAAAACAGAGATTCAATCTGTACGCACTGAGCTAAAAACCGAAATTCAAGCTGTGTACACCGAGCTTAAGGGGGATCTCAAAGCCGTCGATGAAAAAGTCTCTGACCTGAGCGATCGCCAACGGGTCGTGGATTCACGACTATGGGGCTTTATTGTTGCCTTGGTGGGGGCAATCCTAGCCTATCTTGTGAAACTCTCCTTTTTTGAAAAAGTTTAGGCTGTACTGCAATCTAAGGTATCTATAGGTCAAGTAATATTAGAATCAAACTGAGCGACCAACTGAGCATTAAGGATGAGTGAGACAACTGCGCGCTCCGAGATAGGGCAAGTTTTGGATGAGCTTAAGGCCATGCGAGCCGACATGAGAGCCATGCAAACTCAGCTCTACGAACTGACGCTAGAGGTACGAACAAATCAAGCAACAACCAATAAAAAGTTCAATACCGTCGAGCAAAAGTTTAATGCCCTAGAGGAAAAGGTGAACGCTGTGCGTACGGAGCTAAAAGCAGAAGTACAGTCTGTACGTACTGAACTAAAGACTCAAATTCAGGCGTTGGATGAAAAATTGACTGAACTCAGCGATCGCCAACGGGTTGTGGATTCACGCCTGTGGGGCTTTATTGTTGCCTTGGTGGGGGCGATCTTGGCTTATCTTGTGAAACTCTCCTTTTTTGAAAGAGCCTAGCCTAGAGTATTAGAGTGATGTGGCAGGTAACGGGTCTGGGTAAAATAGGCTTGGGGCATTCCTCCCGATTAACGTTATCTGGGCAAGTAGAATGACAACGACAACAGATGCAGCCACAGGGTTAACGCCTGAGCAAACCGGGATCTGGATTAAGGGACTGCTGAGTGTTGCCTGCGCTGATGGCCATTTTGATCCCGAAGAGCAGAAGCTCATTGCCAGTCTTATCCAAGATGAAATTGCACCGGATATTGACATTGATCATTTTGCACCCGTCACAGACGCTGAATTGGTGGCCGCCTTTGGGGGCGATCGCGCCCTAGCCGAAAACTTCTTGCGCACCGCCGTCATGGTGGGGCTAGCAAACGGTATTTACTCGCAACAGGAAGATGCCGAACTACAGCGCTTTTGCCGCGCCCTTGGTCTTGAAATTGATGCCCTCGAGTCCCTCAAACACACCCTTGATGGCCAACACGAGTCTGGCGATCACACCCAGCGGGTTCTTGATCCAGTTCGCCATTGGCTAGACGGCCTAGAGGTGAAAGATGCGAAGGTGGCTCGCTTCCTGTGTCGGTTAATTCCGCCCCAATGTCCCTTCGAGCGGGATATTACCCTCTTTGGGCGTAAAATTGTTCACATTCCGCCCCTGTGTAAACTCAATCCCCTTTATGATCAGTTAGTGGGGTTGCGTTTTCGATCGCTCACCTACCTAGCGGATGAGTGTGGTGAGGATATTACCCCCTACTGTTAACCCGTTACCCTCCTATGTCCAATAAACCCAAAATTGCGATCGCCCATCTGGGTTGCGATAAAAACCGTGTGGACACCGAGCACATGATTGGGCTACTGGCCGCCGCGGGCTACGGGGTGGGTACCGATGAAGCCGAAGCCGACTACGTCATTGTTAACACCTGTAGCTTTATTCAAGCTGCCCGCCAAGAGTCGGTTCGCACCCTCGTGGAGCTTGCCGAAGCCCAGAAAAAAATTGTGATTACCGGCTGCTTGGCTCAGCATTTTCAAGGGGAATTGCTGGCGGAAATTCCCGAAGCCGTCGCCGTTGTGGGCAGTGGTGACTACCAGCACATTGTTGAGGTGATTGAGCGGGCAGAAACCGGCGAGCGCGTGCAGCAGGTGAGTCCTGTACCCACCTATATTGCCGATGAGACCGTGCCCCGCTATCGCACAACCCCTGAACCTGTTGCTTACCTGCGCATTGCCGAAGGCTGTGACTATCGCTGTGCCTTTTGTATTATTCCCCACTTGCGGGGCAACCAGCGATCGCGCTCCATTGAATCGATTGTGGCTGAAGCCCGGCAATTGGCGGCAGAGGGCGTGCAGGAACTCATTGTGGTCTCCCAAATTACCACCAACTACGGCCTTGATCTGTACGGCAAACTCCAGCTTGACGAACTTATTCGCGCCCTTGGTCAGGTTGAGGTTCCCTGGATTCGCCTTCACTACGCCTATCCCACCGGCCTAACGGCGGCGGTGATCCGTGCCATGCGCGAAACCCCCAATGTGCTCCCCTACCTTGATTTGCCCCTACAGCATTCCCATCCCGATGTGCTGCGAGCCATGAATCGACCGTGGCAAGCGGGGGTCAACGATCGCCTCATTGACCAACTCAAACACCAACTGCCGGAGGCGGTGCTGCGAACAACCTTTATCGTGGGGTTTCCGGGGGAAACTGACGCGCAGTTTGAGCATCTGTGTGAGTTTGTGCAGCGTCATGAGTTTGATCATGTGGGTGTATTTACCTACTCAGCGGAGGAGGGAACAGCCGCCTACGAGTTGCCCGAGCAGCTACCGGAAGCCGTAAAGACCGCGCGGCGCGATCGCCTCATGCAACTCCAGCAGCCCATTGCCCGGCGCAAAAACGCCGCCGAAGTGGGTAAGGTGGTGCCCGTCCTGATTGAACAGGAAAACCCCCAAACCGGAGAATTGATTGGGCGATCGCCGCGGTTTGCCCCGGAGGTGGATGGGGTGGTCTATGTTAAAGGCGCAGCAGAACTAGGCACGATTGTACCGGTGGCGATTACCGCCGCCGACGTGTACGATTTGTACGGCAGCATCACCCGTTAGGTACGGTTTTACCCCTAGGCGAAGGGTAGGGCGAAGGGCTATGGTCAAGGCAGTTGGGGGTTCTGCCATGCGTCGCCCAAGTTCTGCGAGCCATATCCGTGATACCCTGCACGATCCGCCGGTGGTGGATCGCTTCTGGCAGTGGCACGCTGGTGTCAAGGCCCTAGAGGAACTGTTGCGTTATTGCGCGCCTACGGCAGGTTTTTTGCTGTCGTGCCCCAGCCTCATCCTTGAGCATCCTCCCCTTAAACCCTACGTGCTCACGCCGGGGCGATCGCTGCCGTACCTGCCCGGCCAACAGAGTCAGGCGCTGCCCCAAGTTACCGTCATTCCCAGTTCCTATCCGTGGTTAACCCCCTTCTGCTTGGTTCTGAGTGCCGAGGTCAGTGTGCTGCTGGTGTATCAGCCCGAACAGGGGTTACGGTTTTCCTTTGCACCGGAAGAAATCCATGGATTTTGGCGGCACTTACGACACCACCACCCTCTAGCCGCCTTGGAGCCGATTGATCAGTGGCTGCAGCAGGTGGGTATTCTTGCCCCGAGTTACCGACTGGTCAGCCAGTTTGCCCAGTGGCTATTAGAGGTCAGTGAACCGCAGCCTAGCCCAGCGCGATCCACCCCTAACCCGCCAGCGGCTGCAGACATTAGCATTCTCCAAGCCCTTGCCCACGAAGTGCGCACCCCCCTCACCACCATTAATACCTTTATTCAACTGCTGCAGCGGCAGCAAGATTTACCCCAGCGCACGTACCAGTATCTCCAGAAAATTGGTCAGGAAATTCACGAGCAAATGACCCGCTTTGATTTGCTCACCCAAGCCGCTGAGATGCTCTCTAGTCCTGCGGTTAAAACCCCCATGGCCTTGGGGCACACCTGCCTGAATACGTTACTGGAGAGCAACCTCCCCCGCTGGCAGAAACAGGCCGCCCGCCGTCAAGTCAGCTTAGTGATTGAGTGCCCCGCCCACTTGCCCGTGGTACTGAGCGATCCCGAGTCCCTTGATCACATCCTCACTGGGCTGGTGGAGTACTACAGCCAAACCCTTGCCGCCGAGAGTACCCTCCAGTTGGTGGTGCAACCTGCTGGACATCAGGTGAAACTGGAGTTGCGATCGCCCCAGTACAAACACCGCAGTGACTTGGCCTCTTTAGGGCAACTGCTGCTTTGGCATCCGGCCACGGGGCAACTGAGTCTGAATTTTCAAGCGGCGAAGCTCTTAATTGAAGCCGTCGGTGCAAAGGTTACTCAACGGCGCGATCGCCACGCCGGGGAAATTCTGACCCTTTACTTACCCATTGCTCGGGAAGCGGCTGACACCGAGGACAGTAGTGACTCGATCGCCCACTAATGCGCAGCCGCTCAATGGGGGTGCCACAGCGGCGACAGGGCTGCCCCTTACAACCATAGACCCACGCCTGTGCCCCATAACGACCGTTAACCCCTAGGGTACTCACAAAATTGCGTAGCGTTGTACCGCCTGCAACGATGCCCGCTTCTAGAACGTGGCGCACCGTTTGGTAAAGCTGCCCCACCTGCTCAGGACTAAGGGTATGGGCAGGGGTCAGCGGATGTAAGGATGCCAAAAACAAACTTTCATCGGCGTAAATATTTCCCATGCCCGCCACAATGCCTTGATCAAGGAGTACGGTCTTCAGTGCGCGACGACACTGACGCAACTGTGCTTCTAAAAATACAGGGGTGAACGCCTCACTCAGCGGCTCAGGCCCGAGAGCCGCAAGGGCAGGAATGCGGGTAGTGAGTGCCTCAGCCCCAGAAAGGAGCCAACAGCGGCCAAAGGTACGCTGATCCACAAAGCGTAGCTCTGCACCCGTACTAAAAAACCAGCGAATACGCGTATGGGGGCAAACGGGCTGAGGGCTGGTTAGCCACAGGAGTTGGCCGCTCATCCGTAAATGCACCACAAGGACGGCTCCATTATCCAAACTGCCCAGTAGATACTTGCCCCGTCGCTGCCACGCCACAAGGTAGCGATCGCTGAGATGCTGGCAGAAGACATCGGGGCTAGTAGGGTAAGCAAGCGAACGGGCTAAAAGCACCTCCCCCCCCACCATTGGTTGATGGCGAGTTAATGCCTCCAGCCCACGCCGTACCGTTTCGACTTCCGGTAACTCCGGCACAACGGCACCTAAATACTTAAATTGAGTACGGAGCCAACTACTTCCCTTTCTTAGGCGCAGCCACTTCCTCAACTTCGTGCAAGGCAAAGTTATTGGTATTGACACCACCCGCACTGCCACTGAAGCCGGTGTAGTTCACCTTATCAAACCGCACAATCACCGGATACTTAATCCCACTTTGATCCACCGAGGCAACGGTGCCAATTTCGTTGTACCAGTAGGATTCGGGGCGGAGAATTCTGACTTTAGAACCGCGTTGCACCATGAGTTATCGTCCTAAATATCTCTGAACGGCTAGACTTAAGACTACTATGACGGCTACAGCTTGTTACGCTCGCTCCACAAAATTTCACAGAACAACGGCGATGCAAATTCTTGCGCACACTGATTATTCTCTGCGCCTGCGCGATCGCCCCCACTGGCTGTGGTTGATGGGGGGCCTGTTTATCCTTGCTGGTGCTGTACTTCCCTTTGTCTTTGGCCATCACGAACTCCTCTGCCAGCGGCAAACACCACCCGCGGCCTGTATTCTCACCAATACCTATGCGCTGTATCAGCAACGCCTTAGCATCCCGATCACCAGCCTACGCAGTGCCCAGTTAAATCGCCATACCGACAGCGATGGTGACACAACTTACCAAGTGGAACTACGCACTGCAACTCATACCATTCCCTTTGGTAAAAGAATAAAGGATATTGAGAAATCTAGCCCTCTTCGTTATACTAATTCATAGTCGTTATGAGTTTAGTTATGCTAAAACTAATTGGCTGGGCGGGGAGCTTGCGGCAGGGGTCCTACTCACAACTGGCCTTAGATGCCGCGATCGCCAAAGCGGCGGCTCAGGGAGCAAGCGTTGAGCGCTTAGATCTGCGGCAGTTACACCTACCGTTTTGTACGGGGGCAGATAGCTACCCCGATTACCCGGATGTGGCCACCTTTCAGGCAAAAGTCGCCGCTGCGGACGGTATCTTGTTGGTGACCCCTGAGTACCATGGCAGTGTGAGTGGCGTGCTCAAGAATTCCCTCGACCTGCTCAGCTTTCCCGAACTCAGTGGCAAAGTGGTCGCCATGATTAGTGTGTTGGGGGGGCAAACCAACAGCAACGCCCTCAACGATCTGCGGGTCATCTTGCGCTGGGTTCATGCCTGGGTGATTCCTGAGCAGGTTGCCATTGGGCAAGCATGGCAAGCCTTTACGCCTGAGGGGCAACTCAAGGATGCCAAGCTCGACGAGCGGCTGGACAAACTCATTACCAGTTGGCTACAAACCACCCAACAACTGCGGCAACCCGCCCCTGTGGCCTAGGGTTGCTCCTCCTGTAGCCATTGAGCCACCTGCTTGGCATGGTAGGTGAGGATCACATCCGCACCCGCCCGCTTAAAGCCCAGTAGCGTTTCAAGCACTACCTTTTTCTCGTCAATCCAGCCATTGCGAGCCGCGGCCTTAACCATGGCGTACTCCCCAGAGACGTTGTAGGCCGCCACCGGCACATCACTCACCTGCTTAAGCTGGGCAATCACATCCATGTAGGCAAGGGCGGGCTTGACCATGACCATATCCGCCCCTTCCTCAAGATCGAGGCTGACCTCCCGCACGGCTTCGCGAACATTGGCCGGATCCATCTGGTAGGTTTTCTTGTCGCCAAATTTGGGTGCCGAATCGAGGGCATCGCGAAAGGGGCCGTAGTAGGCGGAGGCATACTTGGCGGAATAGGCCAGAATACCCACGTGGGTGTAGCCTGCCGCATCTAAACCAGCACGAATAGCGCCAATGCGACCATCCATCATATCGGAGGGGGCAACAAAATCAGCCCCGGCGGCGGCTTGGCTCACGGCTTGCTTCACCAGTACCTCAACGGTTTCATCGTTAAGGATTTCCCCCTCTTTCACAATGCCGTCGTGGCCTTCACTGCTGTAGGGATCAAGCGCCACATCGGTAAAGATCAGGAGTTCCGGCAGCACGGCCTTGATGGCGCGCACCGATCGCTGGACAAGACCGTCTGGGTTGTAGCTTTCGGTACCCGCGTTATCCTTTAGGGCATCGGCCACTAGGGGAAACAGGGCGATCGCCCCAATGCCGAGAGCATACACCTCTTTTAGCTCAAGAATCAGCCGATCTAGGGTATAGCGAAAGCAGCCGGGCATCGAGGGGACTTCCTGTACCTGATCCTCCCCTTCCATGACAAATACCGGATAAATAAAATCAGCGGTAGAGAGGGTGTGCTCCCGCACAAGACGACGCAGTTGGGGGGTACGGCGCAACCGCCGTGGGCGATGGGTTAAGTCCATAATTCAGTTGTAGGGATGATATGCACAAACAGTGGCCATTGCCAAGGCTACGGTTCATTATCCCATCTTGGGGCAGCATTTTAGAGGGGGCGATCGCCCGCGGTGGGTAAATAGGGCAGCGCCAAATAAAAACTGGTAATGGTTTTGGCATCCACCACCTGGCCGCTGCGAATGGCCGCCTCAAACTCAGAAATCGCGAACTCTACGGTTTCAATGTGCTCATCCTCATCCTGGGCAGGAGGCGTGTCTAATCGTTCTAGCTCAGTGGCCAAATAGGCATAGATGATTTCATCGGAGTAGCCCGGGGCAATATAAAACTCACCTAGGCGCTGCCACTGGTGGGCACGGTAACCGGTTTCTTCTTCAATTTCCCGCTCAATCGTCTTAAAGGGATTTTCATGATCCTCGACCGTACCTGCCGGAAATTCAAGGAGATACTGCTCGGTGGCAAATCGGTATTGCTTGACCAATACTAACTGACCACTGGGGGTCACGGGCACCGCTAATGCCCCCCCCGGATGCCGCACCGTTCCCATGACGGCCACAGCGCCGTGGGGGAGGCGATACTGATTGACCTCAAAGGTAAACTTACGACTGCGGCAAAAACAGTGGCGCTCGAGTACCTCCGCCGGAATTTTGGCCTTGGTCATAGGGGTTAACTCACCTGTTGGCGATCGGTGAGGATTTCGTAGCCCGTTTTGGTCACCAGTACCGTGTGCTCGAACTGGGCGGACAAGGCATTATCGACCGTTACCGCCGTCCAGCGATCGCGCAGAATGCGCACCTGCTTCGAGCCAGCATTCACAATCGGCTCAATGGCAAGGGTCATACCCGCTCGCAACCGCACGTTTTTTAGTTCATTGGTGCGAAAGTTAAACACCGAGGGTTCTTCGTGGAGATTGCGACCAACACCATGGCCGGTAAAATCCTCCACCACCACAAAGCCATTGGCTTCGACGTAGTCTTGAATTGCGCCCGCCAAGTCCATCAGGTAGTTCCCCTCTTTAACTTGCTCGATGCCCCGATAGAGGGCTTCTTCGGCAACCTTGACCAACTTAGCAGCGGTCTCTGAAATTTGCCCCACCGGAATCGTAATACAGGAATCACCGTGGAAGCCGTTATAGTAGGCACCGGTATCAACCTTGACAATGTCGCCGTTGCGGATGACCTTACGGGGGCTGGGAATGCCGTGAACCACTTCATTGTTAATCGAGGCGCAAATGGACGCGGGAAACCCTTGGTAGCCCTTAAAGCTAGGGGTTGCCCCCATTTCACGAATCCGTTGCTCGGCGTAGGCATCCAGATCGGCTGTGGTCATGCCCGGTTTGGTGATCTCAGCAATTTCTTTCAACACTGTGGCCACAATCCGCGACGCTTGCCGCATGATCTCAATTTCCCGCTTCGATTTAATCTCAATGCCGCGGCGGGGGCGAGTTTGCACAGGGGCAGCGGGGGGAGTGAGTAAATTACCAAGGATATTCATGGGGGTTGTGACAAGGATTCTTCTTCAGGATAACGCTGTTGGGGTGCCAAGGGAAATGACCCTTATTTCTAGTTCTAGGCACTGGCGGTGCGAAAATGCTGGTGGTACAGTTCCTTAAAGCGGCGCTGCTGCTCGTGATGCTCAACAATTGGCAGGGGGTAGCCACAGCGGTGCCGCTCGAGAGGGGAAATATTGCCCGATAGCAGATCGGCGGTATCAACGGCGCGGAGTTCCGGCAACCACTCTCGAATATAGTCGGCTTCGGGGTCAAATTTCTGGGCTTGACTCATGGGGTTAAAAATACGCAGCGGCTTAGGATCCATGCCACTGGAGGCGCTCCACTGCCAACCGCCGTTATTGGCAGCGAGGTCCCCATCAATGAGGCGCTGCATAAAGTAGCGCTCCCCCCACTGGGGATTAATGATGAGGTCTTTGGTCAGAAAGCTGGCGACAATCATGCGACAGCGGTTGTGCATCCAACCGGTGCGGTTTAATTGCCGCATGGCGGCATCGACGATGGGGTAGCCCGTTTCACCGCGACACCAGGCCGCAAACTGCGCCGCATCGTTCACCCAAGGGAAGCTGGCAAACCCTTTGCGATAAGGTTGCTCCGCCAATTCCGGAAACCAGTAGAGGGCGTGCTGATAGAATTCCCGCCAAGCTAGTTCCTGCTGCCAGGTGCGAATACCGGCTTGCGCTTCGTCACTGCGGGCCTGCTCTAACGCCGCCAGTGAGGCCGCCCACACCGTGCGAATGCCGATAACGCCAAATTTTAAGGCGGGGCTAATGAGGGCTGTGCCGGGTCGCCCCGGGTAGTTACGCTGCTCACCGTACTCGTAAATGGCCTGCCGGGTAAACTGCTGGAGTTGCTGCGCGGCGGTGGCTTCGCCGGGTGCTAGAATCAGTTCCCCCGACCACTCAAAACCTAGCTCGCGGGCGCTGGGTATGGGGATGCTCCCTAGGGTGGTGGCGATCGCGCGCTCCTCCTCACTCAGGGAGCTAAAGTCGGTCGGAGTTGGCACGGGGGCTGCTTTGGGCAGGGCAGACCAATTGCGCCAAAAGGGGGTATAGACGGTGTAGGGCTGCGCCTGCTGAGTGAGGACGGCACTGGGGGGGTGCAGTAACTGATCCCATTGGGTGTGAACCGCAATCCCCAACGCCCTCAGGCGCTCAGCGACCGCCCGATCGCGATCGCGTCCGTAGGGTTCTACGTCCTCATGCCAGTGAACGGCCACCGCATTGAGGGCTTGGGCAACGTGGGGGATGATCTGCCGGGGATCCCCTTGAAACACCAAGAGCGTGCCTCCCCGCTGTTGATAGGCGTTGGCGAGGGCCTGCAAACACCCAATCAAGTAGGTGACCCGTACAGCAGCCACGTCTGCCGCGATTAACAGTGCCGGATCTAAGCAAAACAGGCCCACCACCTTTGCGGTCTGTTGCCGCGCGGTATGAAGGCCGAGGCTATCGGCAAGGCGCAGAGCACGACGGTGCCAAAACACGTGCAGGGGATGACTCATCAACACCTCCGAGGGAGTCTATCTATGGGACGCAGAACCGTGGGGCGGTATGTCATGGCTCCGCTGAAGTACGCTACTGTCAAAATAAACCCTATGGCCTCAACGTCTCTGATGGAACCGCTTCTTGACGGCACAATTCTACTGCCTAATGGCGCTATCTCTGGTGCAGCCCGGCGGCGTTTACTGCACGTGAATGGGGTGAGTAGCGATCGCGCCAAGCAACAGCGGGACCTCAACCGCTTGGCCGAATTAACGGCGGCTCACCCGCTAGAGATTCGCGGCATTCACAACCAAACCCACGGGTTGCAGGCAGATCTATTGGAAAGTTTACTGGGCAAAGCCGAACTCTACCAGTTTTGGCCAACCGTTGCTGCCAATCCAAGCACCGGCGATCGCCGTCGTGCCTATGCCAAGCTCCTTGAGCCTCTCATTCGCCTCGAGCTAGAGGACGATGCCGATATTTTGGCGATGGCTCAACCCCCGCACCTGCAAAATCGCCCCTTAAGTACCGAGAGTGCCGCAACCCTGAGCAGCCTCCTTGCCTTACCGTTTTTACAGCGGCTAGGGTGGAGTGAATTTGCCCAGTACCTCTACGGTGCCTTTCCCGCCGGAGCGCCACGACCGACCCTACGGCTGGCCTACGAAATCGTTAAGGGACTCCAAGCCGGGGCTGAGGTGTACGTGGTGGCTCACAGTCAAGGTCTCATTATTACCGCCCTAGCGTGTCACATTGTCCGCGAATTGCTACTGCCCCAAACCAAATGGATGGAAACCGTCCATATCATTGGCTATGGCCCTGTTATCCTGTTTGCGGATTTGCCCGTGGAACTCCAGTCCCGTACCATTTTGGTGCAACACCGCCAAGATGTGGTCGCAGAAACCCTCAGCAACCTGCGCAACCCCGATGGGTGGACGAACATCCAAACCCAACTGCAAAAAGCATTACACTATGCCGAAGATCTGTTACAGACGGTCAATAATGATAGTCATCATACCGCTAGCTTTTACTTGGGGCTACGTCCAGAGGCGGCCAGCCAGCGCTCCGCCCAGTTGCTACAGATTCTGCTGACCCAAAACTGGCAGGCAACCCCCAGTTTAAGCGCCCTAGGTGGCAGTCGCATCATCCTTGAGCATTGACCTTCTCAACCTCTGGAGGATCTATGGTTCGCATTCTCGCTATTGAAACAAGTTGTGATGAAACGGCAGCCGCGGTGGTGCGCGATCGCCACATCGAGAGCAATATCATTGCCTCTCAGGTTGAGTGCCATCAACCCTTTGGCGGTGTGGTTCCTGAAGTGGCCTCCCGTGCTCACCTGACCAATATCAATGGCGTGATTGCCACTGCTATGGCCGAAGCCCGGTGTGATTGGGGGGACATCGATGCCATTGCGGTCACCTGCGCCCCCGGGCTGGTGGGGGCACTCCTGATTGGGGTCACGGCGGCCAAAACCCTTGCCATGGTTCACCGCAAACCTTTGGTGGGTGTTCACCACCTAGAAGGACACCTCTACGCCTCCTATTTGGCAGAACCGAGCCTTGAGCCACCCTTTTTGTGTTTACTGGTCTCGGGCGGGCACACTAGTTTAATTGGCGTTTATGGCTGTGGCCAGTACCAATTGTTTGGCCAAACCCGCGATGATGCCGCGGGCGAAGCCTACGACAAAGTGGCGCGGCTGCTGGGACTGGGCTACCCAGGCGGGCCGGTGTTGGATCGTTTAGCCCAACGCGGCAACCCCGATGCCTTTGCCCTGCCGGAGGGCAATATCTCTCTGGCTAATGGTAAAGTTCACCCCTACGATTCGAGTTTTAGCGGCCTCAAAACAGCGGTGGCGCGGCTCGTGGCGCAACTGAAGGACAGTCACGGGGATGACCTGCCCGTGGCCGATATTGCTGCCAGTTTTCAGAAAGCGGTTGCCCAAGCTCTCACCAAGCGGGCGATCGCGGCGGCGGTGGATCACGGCTTTAGCACCTTGGCGATTGGGGGGGGTGTGGCGGCCAACTCAGGACTGCGGCAGCAGCTTACCACTGCGGCAGCGCCCCTAGGGCTGCGCCTGATTTTCCCTCCCTTGCGCCTGTGTACCGATAACGCGGCCATGATTGGCTGTGCGGCGGCGGATCACGTTCGTAAGGGGGATCGCTCACCCCTGAGTTTGGGGGCTAAGTCCCGCCTGAGTTTACTGGAACTTGGGGCCTTGTACGGCGTTGGCGCGAGCCACCATTAACCACCACTGACACCACAAAAACGGCCAGTTGACACACCACAATACTCGGCCCCGACGGTAAGTTAAAGGCAGCAGAGAGAAGAATCCCCGTCACAGCACTGCCCACACCCACGCCACTGGCCAGCAGCACATAGTGGGAAAATTGCCGACTCCACAGCCGAGCGCTACAGGCGGGAATTACAACAAAGGCGCTAATGAGCAACACCCCCACCGTTTTAATGGATACCGCCACCACCAATGCCAACAGCGTAATAAACAGTAACCGCTGCCCGTCAACGGCCACCCCCCGCGCCACTGCCAACGTTTCGTTGACCGTCATTAATAATTGCACCCGTAGGGTCAAGACCACAAAGAGAGCCACAATGCCGCAGAGCACACCGCTGAGCAGCAAATCCTGCGGCTGCACCGCCAGAATATCGCCAAAGAGCAAGTTATTCAAACCACCGCGATAGCGATCGGCAAAACTAAGGAGCACAATTGCTAACGCCAAGGAGGCGGAATAGATAATGTTCAGCAGCGCATCCGTCCACAGGCGGGTCCGCTCGAGCAGGTAGGTGACCACTAGGGCAAACAGAACCGCAAAGGGCAGCAGCACTAGGGAGGGGTTCAGTCCCAGTACCACCCCCAAGCTAATCCCCAGTAGCGCCGAGTGCCCCAAGGCATCACTAAAAAAAGACAACTGCCGCAAAATGGTAAAGCTGCCGAGGGCACCCCCCATTGCTCCCGTAAAGATGCCGCCCCAGAGTGCTCGCTGCATGAAGGGCAACTGAAACAGGTCAATGACCCGCTCAACAATCGGCTGCCACGCCACCATGGTGAAGGGCTTAGGGGTTGGCCATACGGGGAATACCGAGGCTGTAATTGCGGACGCGACTATTGAGGTTATAGGCAATTTCGCCATTCATGAGCAGGGCGCGGACAAAGTGCTCAAGATCAGAGCCAATGCGGCGCAAATTGTACTCAGTCAGGTCTTCGCCCGCCGCGTTGGCCACCAGTTCCTGAAACTTGGCCTCCACCTTGGCAAGGGCGGCATCCGTCCATTCCAGTTCGTTATCTGGATCAACGTTAAGGGTTAAGGTCTCCGTATCGGGATGAACCTCGCCGTCAGTGACGTGACCTGCGTAGAGGTGAATGTGACGGGTGGTGGACTTCAGTAGCATAGGGCAGAGGTTGAGTGCGGTAGCGGGGGAACTGCCCCCAGACGATTTTCACTATACCAAGAATCCGTTGACCCCTTCTTTAGAAAAATTGATAGCTTTCCCAAACAGGCGTAATGGGTGTTAGCGACGACGCAGTTGCAACTGCTCATACACTTGGTGCAGTGACACCCCATGATGGGCTAAGGCCACGAGGGTGTGATAGAACAAGTCGGCCACTTCCGCCGCGATCGCCTCGGGGTCGTTGTCCTTGCAGGCCATGACCACTTCCGCCGTTTCTTCCCCTAATTTTTTCAGGATTTTGTTATCACCCGCCGCAAACAAGCTACAGGTGTAGGAGTCGGGTTGGGGGCGATCGCGCCGCTGACAAACGACATCGTACAGTTGCGAGAGGGTATCGGCGGGGGGTGGCTCCACCTGATCTCCGAGGGCACCGTGGCGGTGGAAACAACTGCGCTCGCCCGTATGGCAGGCAATGCCCCCCACCTGCTGCACACTTAAGAGCAGCGCATCGCTGTCGCAGTCATAGCGAATACTTTTGAGCCACTGCACATGACCGGAGGTTTCACCCTTGGGCCAGAGTTCCTGCCGTGAACGACTCCAGAACCACGTCCGCCCGGTTTCTAGGGTTTTTTGCAGAGCCTCCCGATTCATCCAAGCCATCATCAGCACCGTGCCATCTAAATAGTCTTGGACAATGGCGGGTACTAACCCCCGCTCATCGTAGGCAATGCGATCAAGGGGGAGACTAAAGGCAGGCGCACTCATGAACCAATCATATCCGAGCAGGGGGTGACCCGGAGATCACGCCTATCACAAGCATCCCGTATTGCTGCTTCCTTCCGGACCTGACAAGGTTTAGGCGTTGCGATCGCATGATTCCGAGCCAACTTTTATCCTACCACACTCCCTCCCCTTGCCCCCTTCCCCGCTGAACCGCTGTAATGGCTTCCACAAGGGGCGATCGCAGCGCGTCAATGTACGCCGGCCAGCCAATTAAAATCGGCTGCTGGTGAGCAAGGGTCTGCTCCTGCAAGGCATCGGCATCAAAACGCAGCGGATTCCCGGCCAAATCGGTACACACCAGCCCCGCCGCCGCCGCCAACGCCAAGGGAGCCGTTGTATCCCAGAGTTTAACCCGCTGGTTGAGGTACAGGTACAGCCCTGCCCGCCCCAGAATCACTTCAATCACCTTCAGGCCAAAGCTACCCAAAAACTGAAACTGGACTTCTGGCAGGAGGCGGTGAATGGCATCGCCGTAGGTGCGGTAGTCGCGGTAACCAATCATGACCGGACAATGGCTCTGACTCGGAGGCGGCGGACAAACGGGCAGCAGGGGCACCGGCGGGCCGCCACTACTCATCTGTAGCAACCCCCAATCCTTGCCGCCATAGTACAGGTGATCCTGATTCGGCGCATAGATCCAACCCGCCACGGGGGTGTAGTGCTCTAGCAAGCCCACCATTAGGGAATAGCCATGGCGGTGGTGAATCAGATCATCGGTGCCATCGAGCGGATCAATGAGCCAGTAGCGTGCCTTATGCTCCCGAAAGACCGCTTGGGAGTCCGCATTTTCTTCACTAATGACCCCATCCTCCGGAAACCAAGCGCGGAATTTTTGGCTGAGGAGGCGATCTAAAAAGCGATCAATACTGGTAGCAAAGTCTTGTCGGCCTTTTTCGACCACATCAAACGGCTGCTGCGCTAGTTGGCGTGCCCGCTGTCCTGCCTGCCGCAGCAGTTGGTTAATCTGCCAAACTTGACTAGGAGTCACCGGAAGCGTTGGGGTCATTGCCGGCCTAGCCACCTACACTCATCACAAACGGCAAAGGGGGAGACAACCATAGTTAGGGAATGGTTTTGACTTCCCCCTCAGTATGCCCTATCTTGCGGTGGTCAGCAGAGGAGGGCGGCGAATCTTGATAGCATATAAGGAATAACCTCTTGCCCAACAGATGCCCCCCGATTAGCGACCGCAAGCGGTCAAGCGCTCTGCAAAATACGGTAATCTGTTGAGGCTTAAATCATCAAGTGACTATGTCCAACCAGCCGTTGCAACGTCGCACCAAAATTGTCGCTACCATTGGCCCTGCCGTCAGTCAGCCCGATAAACTGCGCGCCCTGATTCAAGCGGGAGCCACCACCCTCCGCCTCAACTTTTCCCACGGCACCCACGAGGATCACCAGCGTAGCATTCGCCTCATTCGCCAAATTTCCTACGAGTTGGGGCAGCCCGTGGGCATCCTCCAAGATCTCCAAGGCCCGAAAATTCGCCTCGGACGGTTTGAAAACGGCTCCATTGCCCTCAAGCGGGGCGATCGCTTCACCCTGACGAGTCGCGTCCTCATGGGGAATCAGCACATTAGCTCGATTACCTACCCGCCCTTGGCACAAGAGGTTCCTGCGGGTGCCACGATTCTGCTGGACGATGGCCGGGTGGAAATGGTGGTCGAGGAGGTGGACAAAACGGCGGGGGAACTCCACTGCCGGGTTGTGGTTGGCGGCCCCTTGTCCAATTCCAAGGGGGTTAACTTCCCGGGGGTTTATCTGTCGATCAAGGCTCTGACGGAAAAAGATCGCGAGGATCTAATGTTTGGCCTGAATCAGGGGGTGGACTGGGTGGCTCTGAGTTTTGTCCGCAACCCCCAAGACGTGCTGGAAATTAAGGAACTGATTGCCAACACGGGGAAGCAGGTGCCCGTCATTGCCAAAATCGAGAAGCACGAAGCGATTGAGCAGATGGATGCGATTCTTTCCCTGTGCGATGGGGTGATGGTGGCTCGCGGTGATTTGGGGGTAGAACTACCGGCAGAAGATGTCCCCATTTTGCAAAAACGGCTGATTGCGGCGGCCAACCGCTTAGGCATTCCGGTGATTACCGCCACCCAAATGCTCGATAGTATGGTGAAAAGTCCGCGCCCTACCCGGGCGGAAATTTCCGATGTGGCCAATGCCATCCTTGACGGCACCGATGCGGTTATGCTCTCGAACGAAACGGCGATGGGGGATTACCCCGTAGAAGCAGTGAAAATGATGGCCACCATTGCTGCTCGCATCGACAACCAACCACAATTGCGCCAAGCCAGTGCCGATCCTCTTGCCGGTCGCTCTATTCCCAACGCCATTAGCCAAGCGGTGGGGCAAATTGCCGCCCAACTCCAAGCTAAGGCGATTATTACCCAAACCAAAAGTGGTGCAACGGCTCGGAATGTCTCGAAGTTTCGCCCCCAGATTCCTATTTTGGCGGCCACTCCCCATATTGAGGTGGCGCGGCGGCTGCAATTAGTGTGGGGGGTAGAACCGCTGTTGACGTTGGATCATCCCTCATTGCGGCAGTCCTTTCAGGCGGCCATTAACGTTGCCCAAGAGCGGGGCTTTCTGGCGGAGGGGGATTTAGTCGTGATGACGGCGGGAACGCTCCAGGGGGTTTCCGGCTCTACCGATATGATTAAGGTGGAACTGGTGACCTCAGTGATGGGACGCGGCTGTGGCATTGGTCATGGTTCGGTGAGTGGGCCAGCGCGGGTGGTGCATGATGGCAGTCCGGTGCGCACCTTTAATAGCGGTGAAATTTTAGTGGCACCGCGCACCAGTGCCGATTTGGTGGAGGCGATTCGCAAGGCGGCAGGGATTATTACCGAGGATGATAGCCTCACCAGTCATGCGGCGGTTCTGGGGTTGCGCTTGGGTATTCCGGTGATTGTCGGGGTTAAAAATGCCACCCACCTCATTCGCGAGGGCACCATTTTAACGATGGATGTGGAGCGGGGGCTGGTGTATTCCGGGGCAATAGGCGCGACGCAGCGATCGCCGGAGTAGGGGGCAACGATGCTTTTTTTTCAGGCCAGTACCTACCTTACAGAGCTAGTGACCCGCACCCTGCAGGCCACGTGGCAGCAGTTTCCGTGGCTGGGGCAGGAGGACATTGCCCTAACGCTACTGGTGTATCCACCGCCAATTCGCGTGAATACGGGGGGGGCGCTAACTGCCGCCGAGTTTTGGCAATATCCGGTGCCGGGTGCCAATTACCGTGGTGATGTGCCCCTGTACCCCGCCAGTGTGGTGAAGCTGTTTTATTTGGTGGCCTGCCATGAATGGCTGCACAATGGCATGCTCCAACCTAATGCCGAGCTAGAGCGTGCCATGCGGGATATGATTGTGGACTCTAGCAATGATGCCACCGGACTCGTGGTGGATATGCTCACGGGTACGACCAGTGGCCCGTGCTTGCCGCCCGAACCCTTCCGCACATGGCAGTATCAGCGCAATATTGTCAATCGTTATTTTCAGTCCTTGGGGTGGCCGGAGTTGGCGGCCATTAACGTCAATCAAAAAACGTGGTGCGATGGTCCCTACGGTCGTGAGCAAGAGTTTGTCGGGCGCGATCGCCAGAACCGCAATCGCTTGACCACCGATGCCACCGCCAAACTGCTCCACAGTATTGTGGGGGGGGTCGCAGTGTCTGCTGCCGCCAGCCAGGCCATGCTCGACCTGATGCGGCGCTCCTTGGATCCAGCCGTGCTGGCCGCTGATCCCGAAAACCAAGTGCAAGGATTTTTAGGGGAAGGGTTACCTCAGGGAGCCACCCTCTGGTCGAAAGCGGGGCTGACGAGTTGGGTACGCCATGATGCCGCCTATATTGAACTCCCAGGTTGTTGCCCCTATACGTTGGTGGTGTTTATCGAAAACCGAACCGCCAGCGCCAACACTGAGGTATTACCCTTCATTTCCCGTCAGATTGCTGCGGGTATGCCTCCCCTAGAGGGCACCAGCGTACTGTAGGCCGCTGACCACACCAGCCGCCAAGAGGTGACCAAAGCTGGTGGTGGCCAATAATTCCGGTAGCCCAAAGCCTTCAAACAAGGCGGGCAGTGAAACCGGTAAGCCAGGCCCTTTCCCCCGCGACTGAATGGCATAGCGACCGATGGCGATCGCAAACAGGTTGCACACAATGACCACTAAGCCTACGGCAGGAGACCATGTTGTATCGGGGAGCGTAGCTAGCACCATCGGAACCGTTCCTCCTAAGATGGGTACAATTGCCCATGAATTATACGGAACCAGCGGATCCCCCTTGGTCATTGTTCACAAAACGGTGCATCCTGTTACAAATGTTCAATATATTCAATTTCAATCTATTCAATGTGTTCAATCCGTTCAGTCAATGGTGACCCGATAGCGGTGAAAATTTGCGGCCTCACCCAAGCCGCCCAAGCGGTGGCGATCGCCCGGATGGGCGTGAGTGCCCTTGGCTTTATTTGTGTACCCAACTCCCGCCGCTACATTCCCCCGTCAGCCATTGCCAGTATTTGCCAGCAGTTACCAGAGGGGGTGTTAACGGTTGGGGTTGTGGCCAACCCGACCCTTGCGGCCCTAGAGGATCTCATTCACCGCAGCCAAGTTCAGGCCATCCAACTTCACGGCGACGAGTCCCCGGCTTTTTGTGAACAGGTGCAGCAGCAATATCCCAACCTACAGGTCATCAAGGCCTTGCGCGTCAAGTCTAAAGAGACCCTAGAGGCCATCCCCGCCTACGTTCCCCATGTCAGCCGCCTGCTCCTCGATGCCTACCATCCCCAACAGTTGGGGGGTACCGGCGCTCCCGTTGACTGGAGACTGCTGCAGGATTGGCAAATTCCCTGTTCGTGGTGGCTTGCCGGTGGCATCACCCCCGAAAATTGCCGCCAAGCCGTTGCCCAGACCCGACCCCACGGCCTTGATCTGTCCAGTGGCGTGGAAATCAGTCCGGGAATTAAAGACTTGGGGCGAGTGGCCGCCCTCCTGCACGCCCTAGGGATAAATGCAGATCATCCCCTGCACTCTTAAGGACTCCGCACTCAGGGACAATTCCTGCAGCGCCACCCCTGCTCCCAAATCAATGGAAATCGGGGGATGAATCGTGGCTTCCCCCTGCCATTGCAGATCTTCGAGGCACAGGGTGCGTTCATCCTGCAAAGCAATCCCGGTTGTACAACACCAACACACCCGCTCTTGCTGGCCATTTTCCATGGTAAACCGCAACTCAAGATGTCCGGCCCCAAGGGTTACCGCCGCCCGCACTAGGTGCCAGTTTTCGCGATCAACCCCCGCTTTCCCCAGTCCCTGCTGCTCCAGCAGCTTGAGTAACGAGCGCAACCCCGATTGCAGCAACGCCGACCCTAACGATGCCTGCAAATCTGCTTGGGTCAGCACAAGCTCGCCGCGCACGGCCACCGGTGCCAAGAGTTTGAGGGGTTTGCCGCGCACCACTTGCCCTAGGTTGATCCGAATATGCTCCGCCTGCACGGCCACCTGCCGTAGTTGGATGCCTCGATAGCTAGCCATTCCTGCCCCAAGCCGCACCCAAGGTAGATGCCCCCGCAGCAGTTGGCGATCGCCCACATTCAAATCAATCTCTAGCCCCTCCGCCGTATCCAGTTGGGAGAGCAGCCACCAGCGTAGAGCGGGCACCAGTACCCGTGGAATCAGCCCCCGCTCAGCAACCACTGGTGGGTCGATCAGGGTTTCAGCCTCAGGGCGATCGGCAACAAGATTTGGAAGAACAGGCGACATAACAGAGCGAGCACTCACACCACAATGGGTACTAAAAATTCCTTTACAATTTAGGCCAACACGGTGGTTTTGCAAGGTGCTCTAGGCCAGATCAAAAAGTTACCCCCAGGCCACTTTTTGCCGTGGTCACAAAAGGCGCGAACCCTTGTTAATTCAACCCTTGGGCGATCGCTCAGTTATGAATAAAACCAGTTGATAAACCATACCAATCCCTTGGAAAGACCCGATGCCCATTGGTTATGATGACCATAGTTAGCGATTCGTGCCGATGTCATTGTGTCAGGTTGCGCCCCACCCCCCCTGAACCGGTTACCATCTGGCACTCAGGGGATGTTCGGGAGACTACTGCGGCACCTCACTCTTCACGCAGCGGATTGACGCAAACTTGACCATTCACGTCCAACTGTGGGTGATATTGTGTTAGGGAACTTATTTGCCAAAAAAAAGCAAGGCTTGGGGATTGAACTGACCCCAGCACGGGTCAATATTGTCCAAGTCCAACGGCAGAAGCAGGGTCTCAAGGCAAATGCCATTGTCTCGGTTCCCCTTAGTGAAGGTGCCATTGTTGACGGCCGCATTATCGACACCGTTGCCGTTGCCAATGCCATTCGCCAAGGCATGGAAGACAAACGTATTAAGCAAAAAGAGGTGGTCAGTGCCATCCCCATGAACGAGGCGGTTATCCGCCTGATTCGGTTGCCCGCAGAGCTACCCGACTATGAGTTGCGCGAAGTGGTGCTGATGCAGGAAGCCCCCCTGTACCTCCCCTTTCCGCGGGAAGAAGCGGATGTTGACTACCAAAAGTTGGGTAGCTCCCTCGACGAAGACGGCATTGAGCGGGTAGAAATTTTGCTGGTGGGCACGCCCCGGGAAGTTACCGATGCCTACATTACCACCTTCACCCAAGCCGGACTGCAACTCACGGCCCTCGAAGTCACCAGCTTTGCCCTCATGCGTACCCTGAGAGACTCCCTGCAACAGTTTGTGGGTGAAGCCGCTGCCATTGTTGATATTGGCGAGGAAGGCACCGAAATTAGCATTGTCAAAGATGGCATTCCCCAGTTCAACCGCAAAGTTCCCATCGGCAAAGATCGGATGCAGGAGGCCATCAGCCGCGCCATGAACTTACCCCCCTCCATGGGGGTTGACCTCATTGAAAACTTAACCGTACCCCTTGAACCCATGGATGTCACCGGTGCCCTCAACCCGAGCGGTGCTGCCATTTTGCGCGTACTGACCGACTTAGCCGATGAAATTCGCCGCTCCATTGACTTTTACCTCAACCAAGGGGAAAGCCTCGAAGTCTCGCAACTCCTGCTAGCCGGCCCCGGAGCCAGCATCGGCCAAGTGGACGAGTTCTTCAGCCAGCGGCTCAATTACTCCACCACCTTGGTTGACCCCATTTCCCTGTTAGGATTGCAAGCCCCCGAAGAGATCCCCCTAGAAAAACGCCCGGCTCTTGGCACGGCCATTGGTTTGAGCCTACGCGGAGCCTAACATCAGGAGCATCCCCCATGTACTCAGTCGAGATTAACCTCCTAAAAGAACGCCCCGAAATTGGCGGTATGGCCACCACAACACCTGCTGTGGGGGGAGCCAGCAATATTCCCATCATTGTTGGTGGTGTAGCGGCTATTTTCTTTGTGGGACTGGCGCTCCTTGGCTCAGTGGGAGCCAATCTCTGGCTGCAACAGCTTAAAGCCAAGCAGGAAAGTATCCAAGAACGGCTGGCAGCCATTTCCCCCGACCTCCAGCGCATGGACGAGATCAAGAAAGAAACCGACCAGATTCAAGCAGAAACCAAAGCCCTAGCATCGGTGTTTGACCAAGTGAAGCCATGGTCGGCGGTGATGCGCAACATGGCCACCCAAATTCCCGCTGGCGTGCAAATTAGCCGGATTGCCCAAGGGGGAAACAAGGGCAATGAGTTAACCATTGAAGGGTCCGCCGTCTCCTTCGAAGATGTCAGCGAGTTCCTGCTCCTGTTGCAAAACCGCTCCCCCTTCTTTGATGGCAGTGCAACTCAGTTAGTCAAAGCGGATCGCCTCGGCAACACTAACGAGGAATCGCCCGTGACCGTTTCCTTCACCATTAAGACGGCGATCGCCTCGGTACCGGCCTCCGAGTTACTCGAAGAGTTGGCCGCCAACGGCGTAGAAGGCCTCGTGGCACGAATTCAGTTTCTTAAGGAAAAAGGAGTAGTACAGCAATGACCCTAACTGGTGATTTTGGTGGGCCGCCGATTCAAGAACCGGCGCCAAATTATCCAACGCTGTTTGGGGTCACCCTTACCCCCATGGTCAGTGGTATCTTAATTGCCCTTCTGGGTCTGGGGGGGGCAGTTTACCTCGCAACCCTGTTGATTGCCCCCAAAGTGGAGGAAGCAGCGCAGTTGCAAACAGAAATTACCCAGCAGGAGAACGACCTCTCCCAGCGGGAAGTGATCCTGAGGCAACTCAATGATGTCATTGCCGCTCGCGAGCGAACACAGTCAGAAAACGCCGATGTCCGTAGTCTGTTTGCTACCCAAGAAGCCCTTGACACCCTGCTACTGGACATCAACCGCCTCATCCTTGCTAGCGATGCCCAGTTAAATAGCTTTCAGCCAGACAGTGCAAATTCAGGAATTGTCCAAGACGGCTCCCTAGGTCCCGACTTAAATGCCAAACTAAAACGACAGGTCACCAACGTTACCATCCAAGGTGATTTTGCCAGTGTTGTTGACGTTATGCAAAAAATTGACCAACAACAAAACTTTCTGATGATCAATAACCTAACCATGGAGCAAGTAACCGATGAGAAAAAGCCCGGAGAAATCATTGCCACCTTTCAGCTAACTGCTTATATTCCCCTCACACCGGAAGAGATTGCAGCCCTAGCACCACCACCGCAAGAAGGGGGTGAGCAGCAGCCGCAAGACCAGCAGCAACAGCAACAACAATAGCGAATGGTGTTGCACACAAGAGCGTACGTTTTCTGAAGAATAAGTTCACAAGCATCGGCAAAAACCCTTTGGTAGCATTTGTGAGGAGTCAAGCATCGTGAGTCAGCTATTACATCGTCTTGGTTTGGGGGTGGCCACAACGGCCATCATTGCCGCCAGCCAAACCCCCGGTTGGGCAACCAGTACCGAAATTACCGGTATTCGCCTTGTTACCGCGCCCAACGGCATTCAACTGCTGTTCAACATTCAAGGCAATGTGCGGCCTGCGGTGTTTACCATCAACCGTGGCAATAGTTCCATTGCCGATATTCCCAACAGTCAACTGCGGCTGCCCCAGGGCGGCGCTTTCCGTCAAGATAATCCAGCACCGGGCATTTCCTCCGTGGAGGTGGTGCAACTGGATGCCAAAACCATCCGCGTGATGGTCAACGGCATTAGCGCTGCTCCCATTGGCGAAGTGATTCGCGAAGGACGCGATGGCCTGCAGATCAACTTTATTACGGCGGAAAGCCCAGCAGGTCCTCAGGTGCCGCCCACTGGCCAACCCATGGCAACTCCCCCCAGCAGTGGTGCTGTGCCGCCCTTTTTACCGCGGGCGGTGGCTCCCCCCGTGGGTGATATGCTCATGAGCCCAGTGAATGCCGACCCAGATGTGGTGCTGTTGGCCACCAATGAACGTATTCCCCGCCTGTTGCTGCGGGAAGCACCGGTGCGGGAAGTGCTATCCCTGCTTGCCCGTGCCGCTAATATGAACGTGGTCTTTCCCGAAGGCAATGGCGATGCGGGGGGTACCACCATTTCCCTCGACATTGAAAATGAATCGGTACAGGATGTTTTTAATTACGTCCTGCGGGTCGCTAACCTCAAGGCCAATCGCCAAGGGCGCACCATCTTTGTCGGCCAGTTTTTGCCACCGGATGCCCAGAACCGCATTGTACGCACGATTCGCCTGAATCAGATGCGGGTCTTTGGTCTAGCGGGCAGCACGCGGCAGCAGATTTCCATTGCCCAAACCGGTGGCTCCGTGGCTGGGGTTGGCACCGGTGGTGCGGGGGGCAGTGCTGGGGCTACGGCAGAAACCTCAATTGCCCGCCAGTCCACCATGGGAGAAGTGGATATTCAACTGGGGGCGGTGCAACTATTGGAGATGTACGGTGCCAACCTGCGGGATGTGGCCATTCCCCCCAATGAACCAGCCTGTGATGAAACGGTTGACTTTAACGTTGCGGGTGCCAACCTTGAAAAAGTCTGTCGCGGTACCCTCCTGCGGGGCTTAGAGGTCATGGGGGATCCGCGCACCAATACCGTTACGTTGGTGGGTACACCACGGAAAGTGGAAATTGCCACGCAGCTTATTCAGCAACTGGATGTGCGCAAACGCCAAGTCATGGTCAACGTCAAGTTTATTGATGTGAACCTGCTGCGGGGTCGCACGGCCAACGCCGACTTAGTCACCAACTTTGGAACCTCGTTGTTTGGGGCAATTTTTGACGCAACGGGGTTAACGGTGCAGCGGGGAACATTGCCGAGTGGCGTTCCCGGAGGACAAGTGATTCAGCCACCCGTTGCCTTCCCGCCCGAACGATTTTTACTCGGACCTGAGCGTACCGTTACCCTTGATGGTGCCGGTAACATCGTCAATGACCAAACGGCACCGCCGCAACAGTTTGTCTTACCCGGCGTGGGCGTGCCTGGGTTTTCGGTTCCCGGCTTAGGGGTAGGCCAAGCCCTGAGTAACTTTTTTGCTCAGCTACAGTTATCGATCCAAACGGGTAACGCCACGATTCTCACCAACCCCACGCTGGTCATCCAAGAAGGTAGTGCGGCGCAGGTGAACCTGACCCAAGAGATTTTCTCGGGGATTCAGTCCCAAGCCAGTACCACGGGTACAGGCAGTGGTGCGGCAGTCGCGGCAACCACCATTACACCGATCATTCGCCCGGCGGGGGTGATCTTCAACGTTACTGTGGATCAGATTGATGACAATGGCTTCGTGACATTGCAACTCTCCCCAGAAGTGAGTGCCCCCAGCGGTACCTACTCGGTGGTCTTCCCCGGTGTGGCCAACCCCTCTAGCGGCACTCTGCTGTCGCAGCGGCGGATGGAGTCGGGGCGGATTCGGCTGCGGGATGGGCAAACGCTGCTGTTGGCGGGTATTATTCAAGATCAAGACCGCTCCTTGGTGACCAAAATTCCTATCTTGGGGGATATTCCCCTGTTGGGGCGGCTCTTCCGCCGTGAAAGCAACCAGCGGCAGCGCAACGAACTAGTCGTGATGGTCACGCCTAAAATTGTGGATGATTCCCAACAGGCAGGCTTTGGCTATCAGTATTCCCCTAGCCCCAACAGTATGCCCCCCAGAATTCAAAATCAAATTCTGCGGCCTTAACCTTCTACGGGGATTGTGGGGCTATACGGCTCCACAATTAAACAATTAAGCTGAGTTACCGCCAAGCCTCGCCCTTTGGGGCGGGGTTCGGTATTCATTAACTCCTTAATTGAACGTTGCTGCTCTGCTGTGGCACTGGCGATCGCCCCCTAGCCACTGGGACGGTGACTTACATAGTGGCAATGCTATTCAATAGTTCCCAATTTTCGTTTTCGGCAATGGCTCGGCTAATGCGGTCAAACCACTCAAAGCAGTGGTTGTGTTTTTTCAGGGTTAGCTCTTTGTTTTTCAGCACGAGGTCAAACTTGGTGACATCGGATTGTGCTGTTGCTTTATCAATCAACACTTCCACTGTGACCAACTGAGCCATGGAAATATCGTCGAGTGCCGTTTCCCGCGCCACAACGTAGTCTTCACCCACGTGCGTTACCGTTAGCTCGCAGGATTGTAAGGTTTGCACTAACTGTTCTTTCAGCCGTGCTCGGGGAAGCGCAATAGTGACAACACGAGCATATCGAGCCATAATCGTACAGTGGTAAATTGTCTATTTGCAAACTGTGGTTCCAGTGTAATGGGGATCTTCCAACTTTGACGAGGGACACACTTTGAAGGCGATCGCTAGTGCAACGGTTCACACCCCCAAGAACAGTTGGCAGTGCTCAGACAGGATGCCGCGATTATACCAGAAAATTACGCCATGTCTTGCTGATTGATGCAATCGGAGTTTCATAGGATTGACCCTCCCCGGCGGGGATATTTTATTGTGTTTGAGGGCGGCGAGGGCGCGGGTAAAACCACTCAAGTGCACTTGCTCACCGAGTGGCTGCACGCCAGTGGTTGGCTAGAAAAGTTACGTTGCCGTGGCGTTGATCCACCGTTGGTAATCACCTGCGAACCCGGGGGGACGGCCCTTGGCCAAGATCTGCGCCAGATTCTGCTCCACACGAGGATGGAGATGGCTCCCTTAAGTGAACTACTGCTCTATGCTGCCGATCGCGCCCAGCATGTGGCAACCTGCATTCAACCCCAGTTAGCCCAAGGCGGCCTTGTGGTGTGCGATCGCTTTACGGCCTCAACAGTAGCCTACCAAGGGTATGGCCGGGGCTTGGATCTGGCGCTAATTGATCAGGTTAACCACATTGCGACGGGTGGGCTAAGGCCGGATCTGGTGCTATGGCTGGATGTGGCTGCTGAAGTGGGTCTAGAGCGGAGTCGGCAGCGGGGCGGCAGCGATCGCTTTGAGCAGGCCACCTTGGCTTTCCATGAGCGAGTGCGCAGCGGTTTTGCGGCTCAAGCGGCTAAGGAAGTTGATCGCTGGCTGCGTATTGATGCTAGTGCCCCCCCAGACACCCTACAGACGGTCATTCAAACCTGTGTGGGGCAGCATTTACAGCGGTGGTATGGCTAGGGTCACATGGCCGCTGGCGACAGCCATGATCTCGCCGTTGGCTAAGCGCACCCGTAGATGCCCGCTATCGTTGATGCCTGCCCCTTCCCCTTGGCACAGGAGGCGGTTGGGTTGCTGCGGATGGCTCACGCACAAGGAACGTCCCTGCAAAAAATCCCGCTGCTGAACGGCCGTTAGCCCATCCCTAGCATGGCTCCAGCACCACAGTAGCTCTTCGCGCACAGCCACCAACAGCTCCAACACGGTGGGCACGGCATTGGCACTCAAGGCCTGCAAACTCACCGCTTGCGGTAGCGCCTCTTCGGGCAGATGACGGTTCAGACCAACCCCCACCACAAGCCATGCTTGGTGCTGCTCACACAGAATGCCCGCCAGTTTTTTGCCCGCAGCCATCACATCGTTCGGCCACTTAATCTGGAGTTGATGCCGCAGTGCCGGCACCAGCAATTCCACCGCTTGTACGACCGCTAAACCCGCCAGTAAGCTAGGGGCAGCGATCGCACCAGTGTTAGCGAGCACAAACGAGGCGGTAAAGCCCCCCGACACCCAGCGCCGCCCGTACTGACCCCGTCCGTGGGTTTGCTGGGGAGTATAGATCACTTGGCCGTGATAGAGGCGACTGAGGTGACGTGCAGCCCATGCATTGGTGCTGTCGCAGGTGTCTAACCATGTTAGCCATGGCAGGGAAGGCGAACTCACTGTTCCTGCGTGCTGTAACTGAGGGTACCGCGCCCTAGAAGTTTGGCTGGTGGCGAATTAAGTTAAGGAACTCTTCGCGGGTTTTTTGATCATCGCGGAACACCCCCAGCATCGAGCTAGTCACCGTCCAAGAGCCGGGCTTTTGCACCCCGCGCATGACCATGCACATATGGCTGGCCTCCATCACGACCGCCACGCCCTTGGGGTCAAGGACAGTTTCAATGGCTTCGGCAACTTGACGGGTCAAGCGTTCCTGCACCTGCAGCCGACGGGCATACATTTCCACAATGCGGGCTAATTTACTCAGGCCAATCACCCGCTGGTTGGGAATATAGGCCACGTGGGCTTTGCCGATAAAAGGGAGCATGTGGTGTTCACAAAGGCTAAAGAAGTTGATGTCCCGCACCAAGACCATTTCGTCATGGCCTTCGTCAAAAATGGCACCGTTGACTAAGGTTTCGAGGGATTGGCTGTAGCCACTGGTGAGGAATTGCATGGCCTCAGCAACGCGCTTAGGGGTTTTGAGTAGCCCCTCCCGCTCCGGGTCTTCACCCACATTCAGCAAAATGCTCCGCACGGCTGCCATCATTTCTTCTTTGGCCACATCGGCTTGGGGCGGCTGCAGAACGGCCTCTTTACCTTGATGAGTGTTGCGGTCGGGGAGGACGGTGGGAGTGGTGGCTTTGCCGTTAGCGATCGATTCGGGCATATTCAAGCGGTTAGGAGAAGAACTCATCATAAAACTAGGAAAAATTCAGTTGCAGGATTGAACGCGAGCTTAGAGGGTTCCGCCAAGGGGCGTGATCACTAGCTCTTCGACTAAGGCATTTGGGGGGAGCAGGGTGGTCGTTAAAATGGTTTCAGCAATCGTTGCGGCGTTAAGCATACCGCTGCGGTCAAAGTCGCCGTCCACCTGTTCCCAGATGGGAGTATCAACAGCGCCCGGACAAATGGCACTCACGCGAATGCCATGGGCGCGTTCTTCACACGCCAATGCTTTGGTCAGTCCCATCAGGGCAAACTTAGAAACGCAATAAGCTCCCCAGTCAGGAAAAACCTGCTTGCCAGCGATTGACACTACGTTTACTATCGTACCGCACTGGCGCGATCGCATCTGGGGGAGCACGGCCTGGGCGCAAAGTAGGGCGCTGGTCAGGTTGACGTTCAGTAGGGTCTGCCAGTCCGCTAGGGGTTGGTCAATGAGGGGTACGGTTTGCGCCATCCCGGCATTGTTCACAAGGCAATGCACATCGCCGACGGTGGCTACAATCTCTTCAAGGCGCAATTTGGCCGACAGCGGATCGGCAAAATCAAGGGTGTGGGTACTGGCATTTACGCCACAGGCCACCACCTGCGCATGAACCGCTGCCAGCTTAGCGGGCGATCGCCCTAGCAGTACCACATTAAAGCCAGCCTTCGCAAAGGCAATAGCCGTGGCAGCGCCAATACCACTACTGGCACCGGTAATCAGAACCTGTTGGGTCATAGGGCTTGACTAAAGACCCCCATGCGGCGGAATTTTTGATAGCGGAGTTCGCGCCGTTCACTGCTACTGAGGGCCTGCACGTCTGCTAAGTTGCGGAGGAGTGCCGCTTTTAAGTTCTCTGCCGCTTCAACGGGGTTACTATGGGCCGCCCCCACCGGTTCGGGCACAATTTCATCTATGATACCCAGCTTCAGCAGGTCCTTCGCGGTAATTTTCAGCGCCTCCGCCGCTTGGGGTGCTTTTTGGGCATCGCGCCAGAGAATGGCCGCACAGGCTTCGGGGGGGGCAACGCTATAAACGGCGTGCTCAAACATCAACAGGCGATCGCCCACGCCAATTGCTAGGGCACCGCCTGACCCTCCTTCGCCAATCACCGTACACAGAATTGGCACCTCAAAGCGGAACATCTCCCGCAGATTGTAGGCAATGGCTTCCCCTTGGCCAAATTTTTCCGCCTCTACCCCCGCCCAAGCCGCTGGCGTATCAATGAAGGTGAGAATTGGCATTTGAAAGCGGTTGGCGTGCTCCATCAGCCGCAGCGCCTTGCGATAGCCCCCCGGCGAGGCCATGCCAAAGTTACGGGCCACATTATCTTTGGTGTCCCGCCCTTTTTGCTGCCCCAGCATCACCACCGGCTGACCGTTCAGGCGGCCCACCCCTCCCACAAGGGCCGGGTCATCACTGCCACGGCGATCGCCATGAAGTTCCACCCACTCATCACTAATGGCCTGAATGTAGTCTAGGGTACTGGGGCGCCGGGGGTGCCGCGCCACCTGGAGGGTTTGCCCCGGGGTCAGCTTACTAAAAATTTCGTGACGCAGATGCTTAGCGCGCTCCTCTAGCTCGTGGATTTGCTCCGAGACATCCACACCAAACTCCGAAGACTTGTCCCGTACCTGCTGGATTTGGGCCTCTAGCTCGACGAGGGGTTTTTCAAAGTCCAACAGGAGGGTGCGACGTTCATTGGCCATAGACGGTTGAACTCCTTAAAACGTGAGTTGTGAGAGTGATGAACCTAACGAATCTATCTCATCCATCTAATCCATATTGAATAACAGTGGCTTAAACCCATGCTTGCGAGAGACCTCGCCAATCTGTTGCATTTTCTCAACGGTAATTTGGTTGCGCCCCCACGAAAAGTTGGTGTGCCACCCCTCAAATTCGAGGAGCATTGCCTCGGCAAAGCAGGCAAACATCTGCCGTGAGGGCACATTCATACTGACAATTTCCATAATCTTCCAGTCAATATCAAGGGCGTGCTCCACAATGCCGCCACTAAGTACATGAATCTCGGGATGCTGAATTTTCGTGCCCATGTTTTTGGGGTAGCCGCCGTCAATCATCAGAGATGGCGTTTTAAGCTGCTCTGGGGCAAGCTCTACCCCCTTGGGCATACTGGCCACCCAAACCACAATATCCGCCAAGGGTAATGCATCCATTAACTCAAGGATTTTGCCGCAACCGAGTTCCGCCTGCAACTCTTCGAGGCGATCGCGATTGCGAGCGACCAGCAACAGGTCTTGAACATCCAACTGGGTGTTTAACCAACGGCACACGGCACTGCCAATATCGCCCGTGGCACCGCACACCGCAACCGTTGCACTTTTAAGGTCAATGCCCACCTGTGGCGCAGCTTGTTCAATTTGCTGGCAGATAATATAGGCGGTGTGGGTATTACCGGTGGTAAAACGGCGAAAGTCGAGTTCAATGTTCCGCACATGGGACATTTTCTCGAGGTCAAAATTCTCAAAAATAATCGAGGAGAACCCCCCCAGCGCCGTAATGTCGATATTATGCTTCTGGGCATGGGCCATCGCGTTGATAATTTTGCGGGTTGCCGCCTTGACCCGCTGATTGGCCAGCATCTCCGGCAAAAAGCAGGATTCAACGTATTTCCCGTAAATGGTTTTACCCGTTACACTGGTCACCGTGATGTCATCAACGATTTGCGGCGGTGCCATGCACCAAAACTCAAGACCTTGATCGGCGTATTCAGGATAACCTAGCTGGTGGGCAACCGCCTGAGCATGCTCAAGATTTGTCAGATGACCAATTAATCCAAACATATAGGGTGACTAAACGTAACGGTATATTAAGCCACCATTATGCCGCAGTCAGGCCATAAACGGACATCTTCATAATCTCGCGGGTGGTAAAGCCAATGTTTTCGAGGGCACCACTGTACTGAATCATAAAGTCTTCAACCAGCGCATCTTTTTCCATGCCTAGCACCTTGGCATCGGCTTCGACAGCGTTGAGCATTTTCCAGACAATCGGTAGGTTGTCGCGGTTGGCCTGTTCTAGTTCTGCTTTTACGCTAGAGAAATTCTCCTTCAGCCACACTTCGCCAAAGTTAAGGTGGGTGTATTCATCCTTGACAACCCCTTCGGTAATTTTGCGGGCAAAGGGGTCGGCCATGGGGATATAGATGTTGTAGGCGGCGATCGCAAAACACTCAATAATCAGGGCTTGAATTAACAGGCAAGTGGCGATCTGTCCGGCGGCGGCTGCTGTTTGGAAGTTACCGTGTAACTGGGCAAAGAAGGCTTTAGCAAAGTCCATATCGGGGGTGACACTGAGGTTACGCCCACAGGCTTCAAAGCCTTTTTTGTGGCGCGCCTCCATTTTGGCTAGGCGAACCAACTCATCCTGGTGCTGTGGTAGGAGGCCGGCCAGTTGCATATAGTTATCGTGAGCTTCCCGCTCCCCTTCGATGACAATGGCATTGATGCGACTGTAGGCATCTTTGTAGTGGTCACTGGCGTAGTCCAGTACGGTGGTTGCGGCAGCCGTCGTCATTGCAAACTCTCCTAACACATTTACTGGGATGGCAAGGCTTCCGTTATCATACCGCAGACGGGATCGGATGGGGGCAAGTCCTGTTCCAGAAATTTTTAAGCCTGTCCATAGAAGCCATTGAGTCCCGCTGCCACCGATGGAGTCCTCGTGCGTCTGACCCAGATTGAATGCTAGGATTAGGTTAGAAAACTCGGGATGTAGCGCAGCTTGGTAGCGCATCTGCTTTGGGAGCAGAGGGTCGCAGGTTCAAATCCTGTCATCCCGATAGGCTTAGATAGATTAAAAGTTAAAGTTGTGATCATCATCACTGGCATTTTACGACTCCATCAGTAATACTAGAGAGTGACTCAGTACTATCCGAGTCATCAACAGGGAACACACAACGAGCCGGCAGACTGTAAGTAAGTTTGTCGGTTTTTTTTGGGTTGCGTTCATGCCTCGTAAGAAAGTTACCCTTAGCCTTGATCCAGAACTCTACAGAACACTCCAGTGTTGGCAGGCACAACAGGGCTATGACTCCCTCAGTGAAGCAATCCGCAGCATTTTGCAGCAGCATTTCCAGCCGCCTGCCCTTAGCTGTCCAACGGTTCTACAGCGTTTAACGGCCTTGGAGCAGCAGGTGACGGATCTGCAGGCACAACTGCGGCCACCACAGCCCGCTCTAGAAGAACTGACCCTAGCGGATTTGGAGGTGCTCAACCGCGCTCAGTTGGTGGCGATCGCCCGGGATTTGGGAGTATATAGCTATAAGCTAAATAACCCAGCACTGCGACAAGCCATCCTCGCGGCCAAGCGGCAAATTTATGGGCACTAGCGGGGATGATATGCTGGGTGGGTACCGTCTGAGCCTGTCATCTGCCTGTGGTTGAGGTCAACAGCACCAATCGATCCCGTTTGTGGTGGGCGGCCATTAAACTGCCGATGTACAGTGTGGCCGTGATGCCTATTTGGTTAGGTAGCGCGATCGCTTGGGGAGAAACGGGACAATTACAGCGCCTGCCGTTTGGCTTATTTTTGGCGGCGGCCATTCTCATTCTTGTCTGGCTGAATCTAAGTAATGATGTGTTTGATGCCGAGACGGGCATTGACCGCCACAAGTACCACTCGGTGGTGAATTTAACGGGTAAGAAGCAATTAGTGTTTGCCCTGAGCAATCTCTGCCTCGTGATAGGGCTAGGGGGGATTGCTGCCATTAGCTGGTGGCAGCAGGATGCCACGGTACTGCTACTGGTGCTGCTGTGTTGCGCTTTGGGCTATAGCTATCAAGGCCCCCCCTTTCGGTTGGGCTACCTTGGCCTAGGGGAGCCTATCTGTTTTGTGTGCTTTGGGCCGTTGGCGATCGCTGCCGCCTACTATAGCCAAACCCAAACGTGGTCGAGCAGTATTCTGCCCGCAGCGGTATTAAATGGCTTAAGTACAACTCTCATTCTCTTTTGCTCCCACTTTCATCAGGTGGCGGATGATGTCGCTGCCGGGAAGCGATCGCCCGTGGTGCGCCTCGGCACCGGCCGCAGTGCCCAAGTGGTTTATGCCAGTTGCCTTCTTTTTTATGCTTGGCTTGTGGCCAGTGTGCTCTGGCGGGGGATGCCATGGCCGACCCTACTTGCCCTGAGCACCCTCCCTTGGGCGATTTACTTGTGCCAGCGGTTACACCAGTTTCACGCGATACCCGAGCAGATTAAAGAGTCAAAATTTATTGCCGTCCAGTTCCATTTTTGGAGCAGTTTACTCGTGGGGCTAGGCTACCTGCTGTGATCCGCATCGGGCTTAACGGACCACTGGTACTCTACCCTGCCGCCGTTGAGTTGCCACTCTTCTTCAAATTGTTTTTGCAGCCGCAGGGCTTTGCGCAAATGAATGACGGCGGTGTGCAGTTGCTGATAAGCAGCAGAGCTGGGGGGCAGTGACGGCAATGAGACCTGCTCTAAAATCTGGAGCAGGGACTCGTAGTGAATGTGGGATGGCACGGGGACAGGGGAACGCGGTGAAGAAGAAAGGGGCACAGAACAAATAACCTCCACAGGAAGCAAAAAGTAAGGGAACAGGCGCTTAGCGGCGGCGCGGTCGTCGATAGGTGAGTCGTTCGGAGCGATCGCGCTCGTAGGCAATGAGGCGACCGTAAATCTCGTGTTTCGTTAAATTCAGGGAAAAGAAAACATGCCGCCGTGGATTGCCAAACCCCTTGCGGGTAAAGAACTTCACTGCCGCCGTATTGGCAGGATCCGTATCAACTAGCATAAACCGCGCCCCCTCCTCAATCATACGCTCGATGAGTTTATCCACCAGTTTGTCGGCTACTCCTCGCCGTTGGTAGTCAGGGTGTACCCCGAGCCAGTTGATGTAACCATACACCCACGGCGCTTTACTAATAATAGTGCCGAGGACAAACCCGGCAACTTGGGTGTCTGCTTCTGCCACTAGACAGTATTCCGGATCCGTATTGTAAAAGCCAATCACCTCCCACTCATCCCAAATGCGGTACAGGGAGGGGTACAAATCACTGGTAAAGAGCGCTTCCCCCAGATGGAACACGGGCGCAATATCGTCAATATTCATCTCCCGAATCAGGATATTAACCGGCTCGGTACGTTCCTCTTCGGGGGTGGGAACAACGGTGTCTAGCTCCGCAAGATTCTGATCGACGGGATCATCACTATGAAGGGACATACAAACTTAGCTCGCAGACTACTTCTAGGTTACCCTGAAGTACCGCTGCGCTGCCCCGGTGCCCCAAGCTCCGCGTGAATTGTGAAGCGCACATGGTTGAGTGCTAAGTCCCCAAGCCGCACGCCGCGATCGCGATAGTTGGTGGTTTCAAAACGCATCCCTTTGCTGGCCTCAACGTGGTACCAAGGCAACCCCATAAAAAATCGCGTTGGGTAAGGGCCGCGTTCCACCACGTCATCGGGATTAGATTCCATCGGCAGCCAACCAATGCCGGGCACATAAAACTCCAGCCACACATGGTTGTAGGTGGGTTCTAACGGAATCCCCCGCTGTTCAGGATAGGGGGGACACTTGTAGCGGCCTACGGTACGGCAGGCAATGCCGTTGAGGCGGGCCAACGCCAACAGCACCCCCACGTATTCGCCACAGGAGCCAACGCCCCGCTCGAGGACTAAATCTGGGGTTTCAATTTTGGGGCGCAGGGCATAGCTGAGGCGATCGTAGACATAGTTACGAATTTTCAGCATCTTGCGTAGGATATTTGTCTCAGTGCCCACCGCCACCCGTGCCGCCTCTTGGACAATAGGTTTATCCATGGCCAATTCATCGTTGTCCACAAGGTACTGCTCGGCAAACCCCGCGGGCAGTTCTAGGGACTCATCAATATCGTCGGGGGTGAGGTGGTACTTGATGCCCCGTACCTCTAGCCACGCCCGCCAGCCGAAAAGGCGTGCCTCATGGGGACGCAACTCCGGAAAATCAAAGACAGCCACCTGTTGATCCCCCACTGTTTCCAGCCGAAAGGGGGTGCCCAGTGGCTCGACCCGTAAGAGCTTTTGGCGCAGCGAGTTGGCCGGCAACGCAATCCGCCACTCGAGGTTATCGAGGTGCAGCGCATCCAGGGGAGAGATTTCTTCGAGGTAGGCCATCTCCAGTAGATAACCATTGGAGAGCGTATAGTGCTGGCGCGGCGCAAAGATTAACGGATGAATGGCACAAAGATCGCGGTGGGCAATTTCTAGGGGCATCTCCCGGTTGTTGGGGTTGTCCCGCAGATAGGGTTCTTCACCGCCGTAGGCCACCCACGCCTGCCCCACCCCATCAAAGGTGAGGGCGGTTGGCTGAGCAAAGGGCGTTAGGGCGGCGGCTTGCAACGCTCCTGTCTGACGGTCTAGGCAATACACCGACTGCTCGAGGCGATCGCTCACCCATAGGTGCTCCCCATGGAGGGCTAAATTTTCCTCGCCAATGCCCGGAGCCGAGAACCGGCGAACCTCCCTCGCCTGATGGTCAAAGCAGTGAATATAGCCAGATTTTTGGCAGGCCACGTAAATAGCCGTTTCATCCACCGCTACACCGTAGAGGGGATAGTGGCAGCGCAAGACCCGCTCCACGTGCCACTCCGGTAAATGACAGCGGTATAGGGTATCCTCGCGACAAAACCAAAGGGTGTCTTGGTAAACACACAACCCGGCTGCATCTAAAAACGGATCAAGATTGTAGGGGTTGAGGATTTCGCTATGGTCGTTTTCAGGATTGATGAGCAGGATAAAACCCCGCACCCGATCCAAGGCCAACAGGCTCGCACCTAAGGTGGCTTGGCAAAAGGGCAGGCGGGGCAGTTGCCGTAACCATAGGGCATTGGGATCCACCCATGCCAATCCATGCAGTTGGTAGGCACCCAAAGGCCGAACCGTTCGCCAACCACCGTCAATGAAGGGCGACGCTGACTCGACCTCCAGCACATCCGTAGCATCAGGCATGAGACATCCCGCCGCAACTATTCCACCGCTTGGGGCAACAGTTCACGCCGTTGCTGCGGTTGGATTTTCACTTGACCGGACTCATCCACATCAATGAGGGCGGTATCCCCTTCGCGGATGCGGCCGGAGAGCATTTCCTCAGCGAGGGTGTCTTCGAGCAGCCGCATGATCGCTCGCCGTAGTGGCCGCGCCCCGTAGCTGGGGTTATAGCCTTCGTCAATGAGCCGCTCTTTGAAGCGATCGGTGACTTCGAGGGCAATCCCTTTTTCGGTGAGGCGCGAGAACACTTCCTTGAGCAGAATGTCGGCAATTTGCTTGACTTCGTCTTTGGTGAGTTGCCGGAAGACAATAATTTCGTCGAGGCGGTTGAGGAACTCAGGTCGGAAGTATTGCTTCAGTTCCTCGTTCACCAAGGAGCGAATGCGGTTGTACTGGGACTCTGCCGCATCCTCTGCGCCAAACTCAAAGCCGAGGCCACCTGCACCTTTTTCAATGACCTTGGAGCCAATGTTGGAGGTCATGATCAGCAGGGTATTTTTGAAGTCAACGGTGCGCCCTTTCGAGTCGGTGAGGCGGCCATCCTCCAAAATTTGCAGCAGCAGGTTAAACACATCGGGATGCGCTTTTTCAATTTCATCAAAGAGCACCACGGTGTAGGGACGGCGACGTACCGCTTCGGTAAGCTGCCCCCCTTCGTTATAGCCGACGTAGCCCGGGGGAGAACCAATGAGTTTAGAAACCGTGTGCCGCTCCATGTACTCGGACATATCAAGGCGGATCATGGCCTCTTCGGAGCCAAAGAAGTAAGCGGCCAAGGCTTTGGTTAACTCGGTTTTACCCACACCGGTGGGGCCAGAGAAGATGAAACTGGCAATGGGACGGTTGGGGTTTTTCAGTCCGACGCGAGCACGGCGAATAGCCCGAGAAATGGCTTTCACGGCTTCGTCTTGGCCAATCACCCGCTGGTGCAGGGTATCCTCCATGTGCAGCAGTTTTTCCGATTCGGTTTCGGTCAGTTTGCTCACGGGCACCCCCGTCCAAGAGGCCACAATGTGCGCAATGTCCTCTTCGGTTACGACCGGCGTGTCTTCTTCGCCAGTGGTGGTTTCGGCTTTTTTCTGTTGGGCAATGGCGCGGATTTGCGCTTTCAGTTCCATTTCGCGATCGCGCAGTTCCCCGGCCTTGTCAAAGTTTTGGGCACGGACGGCATCGTCCTTTTCCTTGAGGACTTGCCGCAGTTCTTTATCCAAGTCCTTGGCTGCCGGAGGCAGTTGCGAGTTAATGAGCCGCACCCGTGAGCCAGCCTCGTCAATGAGGTCAATGGCTTTGTCCGGCAGGTAGCGATCGCTAATGTAACGATCCGAGAGCTTTGCAGCGGCTTCGAGGGCTTCATCGGAAATTTTCAGCTTGTGGTGTTTCTCGTAGCGCTCCCGCAGGCCGTACAGAATCTCGATGGTTTCTTCAACGGAAGGCTCACCCACCATCACCGGCTGAAAGCGGCGCTCCAGGGCAGCATCCCGCTCAATGTGCTTGCGGTATTCATCGAGGGTGGTGGCACCAATGCACTGCAGCTCACCGCGGGCAAGGGCAGGCTTGAGGATGTTGGCCGCATCAATGGCCCCTTCGGCGGCACCCGCGCCAATCAGGGTATGCACTTCATCAATCACTAGGATGACGTTTCCCGCTTGGCGAATCTCGTCCATGATTTTTTTCAGGCGCTCTTCAAATTCGCCGCGGTACTTGGTACCCGCCACCAGTAGGCCAATATCGAGGGTGACCACCCGCTTATCTTCAAGAATATCCGGCACATCTTTATTGGCAATGCGCTGAGCCAACCCTTCGGCGATCGCCGTTTTGCCGACACCCGGTTCACCGATCAGCACCGGATTATTCTTTGTGCGCCGTCCCAGAATTTGAATTACCCGCTCAATTTCTTTTTGCCGCCCCACCACTGGGTCTAGCTTGCCATCAATGGCCATCTGAGTGAGGTTGGCACCGAATTCATCAAGGGTTGGGGTTTTGGTGCGACCTTGACTGGCACCTGCGGCCACTTCGGCAGTTTCCCCCAGCATCCGAATCACTTGGGTGCGCACCTTCGAGAGGTCAACGCCCAAATTTTCCAGAACCCGCGCCGCTACGCCTTCCCCTTCGCGGATTAAGCCCAACAGGAGGTGCTCGGTGCCGATGTAGTTGTGCCCCAGTTGACGCGCTTCCTCTAGAGACAGTTCAAGGACACGCTTGGCACGGGGAGTAAAGGGAATTTCGACAGCGACGAAGCCAGAGCCGCGGCCAATAATTTTTTCCACCTCAATCCGAGCATCCTTGAGGTTAACCCCCATCGAGCGCAATACCTTGGCAGCCACACCTGTGCCTTCGCCAATCAGACCGAGGAGGATTTGTTCAGTGCCGACAAAGTTATGTCCGAGGCGGCGTGCCTCTTCCTGTGCCAGCATGATGACTTTAATGGCTTTTTCTGTAAACCGTTCAAACATGACCCTTCCCCTAATGGCTCCTGCGTGCTGGTAACACTAATCTTAACACGTCCATTTTGACCCGTTTTTGTGTGCAAACTTACCCACCACTTTAGACATTAATTCCAATTTTTGCAGGTGCGGTTGCCCGTATCGACATTCAAGCGAGACAACTCAGGATACACTACAGGTGCCGTGTTGAACAAAATCCGCCGCCCTCTCCAACCTCGCGTTAGCAGGTTGGAGTCAAGGCGAGGCAATGAGGAGATTCACCCCGTGACAATGCTGCATAACGGCAAGTGGAGAAGGTGAGCGACGAAGTGCCAACAAATTTGTGGTACAATCACTCTATAATTTGGGCGGTACGGCAAAGGGCGGAACATCGATTCCGAATAACCCAGAGGCACGACCTCTCAATGAAAGGTGAGCCAAACCTGTAAGTCCTCTGAGTCGGTTGATACACGTCGGACTCTAGGCGAAAAAATAACCACAAGCCCCATAGCGGAAACGACGTGGGGGAGCAGTCCAGCAAACGTTCTGGTTGCTCGGCGAGAATGCCGCCTGTCGCAAGGGCTAGTGCCTTGTCATCAAGACACCACCACTTCGCGTCAGAAAGTAGTGGGAGCATTCATTGGAGCTTGTCGTCATGCTGGATCATATGCACCCTCGCGCCTTCATTTTTGATATGGATGGGGTCATCTGCCACACGATGCCCTACCACCTACAGGCCTGGGAGGTGTATGTGGAGCGCACCCCAGAACTGCGGGGACAGGTGAATTTACAACAACTGCGTCAGATGGGGGGCAAGCGCAATGCGGAGCTACTGCCGGAACTGCTAGGTCGTCCGATAACGCCAGCAGAGCTACAGCGGTGGAGCGAGGGGAAAGAGGCGGTGTTTCGCGAACTCTTGGCACCGCACCTAGAACTGTTGCTGGGTGTGCTCCCTTTTTTGAAAACGGCAAAAACCCTTGGTTACCGACTCGGGCTAGGAACCTCTGCCTGTGCCGCCAATGTGGACTTAATTCTTAGCTGTGAGGGGGTTGGCACCTTCTTCGATACGGTGGTGATGGAGGCGGATGTGCAGCGGGGCAAGCCGGATCCAGAATGCTACCTGCTGGTGGCGCAACGGTTGGAGGTGCCGCCGCAGCAGTGTGTTGTGTTTGAAGATGCTGTGGCGGGGGTGCTTGCGGCTGTCCGGGCGGGTATGACCTGCTGGGGTGTGCTCACAACCCAACCGGAGAGTGCCTTGCGCGAGGCAGGGGCTACGGTCTGTATTCCGGACTTCACCGATCCTAGGGTCGAAACCTTACTGTGCGACTCGGCGATCGCCCCGTACCCAAGTAACCCGCACCCCAGTATTCAATCTCTACATTATTAGTATCTGAACTAGTATCTGAATTTAATGCCTGAGCCTCCACCAAGACTGCTCTATCGGTTTATTCTTATTGGCACACTGCCGGTGTTGCCGCAGCTTTTGGTGAGCGCGTTTAATATTTGGTACAACCTCACCCACATCTACCCGCTGTTAACGCCCCTACAGTTACAGGCCTTTCTTGGTGCGGTCAAGGTGTTTAACGGCCTTGTGTATCCGTTGGGGTTACTGGCATGGCTGTACATTTTAGGAACCCTTTGGTACGCCTTAAGACATACTTCGCGTCAGCCCACCCATGGCAGACCACTTGAGATGCTGCGTCGCCGTACTGTCAACTTGCCTTGGTGGGCCATTCTGATTATTGGCAGTGGCAACTTGCTGAGCTTACCCGTGTTTGTTGGCGTACTAACAACCACTGCGGATCCCCTCAATCCACAAGTGTTGATTGATTTGCCGATTTCCTTACTTATTGGCACCCTGATGAGTATTAGCCAAGTCTTTCTGGTGGTGGAACTGCTGTCTGAGCGGCTCCTCTATCCGCTGGTATTTCGGCAGGCACAGCCAACACAGCAAAAGGGAATTCTTTCGTTGTCGTTGTTGTGGCGGGGTATTCTCTTGGTGATCTCGAATGGGATTTGCCCAGTGGTGGCACTCTTGTTGTTGAGTGTGTCCCCCTACCGCGCTGAGCAAGATACCCCGTTTGCGATCGCGGTGGCGGCAGTGAGTACCCTATTTGGCCTCAGTAGCGCATGGATGGTGAGTGTACTGGTGCGCGAGCCGGTTGAAGCCCTAAAAACGGCAGCGATCGCCACCGCCCAAGGCAACTTAGATCAACACATTTCCCTGCTGCGCGCCGATGAATTTGGCCCCTTAATCCACGAATTTAACCGCATGTTGCAGGAACTGCGGCAAAAACAAATGCTTGAAGAGACCTTTGGCCGCCATGTGGGTCGCCAAGCAGCACTGGAAATTTTGCAGCAAAATCCGGACGGGGTTGGTTTGGAGCAGGTGATTACCGTGATGTTTGCCGATCTGCGTAACTTTACCCAACGCTGTACAACGATTTCCCCCCGTGCGGCCCTTGAACGAGGATTCGCGCCGCACTCTCCAACCTCGCGTTAGCCGGTTGGAGTCAAGGCGCGGCAGTTGTAGCCAAAG
>OGCL01000193.1_pt1 | contig 70233 bp, 70 predicted proteins | sample 1570041 | NCBI WGS metagenome assembly OGCL01 (sample SAMN06266162, study PRJEB24511) | hot springs metagenome | isolation source: Hot spring water | place: South Africa: Limpopo | collected 2015-06-22
CGGAAATAGGTGATGCGGTAGGTCGCGGTCAGCCCGACCCGAAGGTCCGGCGTGCTGTCGCGGTAGATGTAGGTCGCCGCGCCCGTGGCCTGAACCGTGTACAGAAGCCGGAAGTCCGCCTCAGTAGCGAGCTTTCGATAGATCCGGTACCCGTCGGCCGTGGTCGCTGCCACGTCCGCCGCCGACTTCCGCCAGCGGAGCTCGACGTACAGGTTGGAGCCCGGAGGAGCCGCGGCCGGATCCACAGGCAGGCCGAGGTACCCAACCTCCTTGGACAAGGTTACCGCAAGGGCCGTCCGCGCTGGGATCAGCACCCCAAACGCGGCATCGGTGAGGATCGCTGCGGTGGGGACCAGAGGCGGAGACACCGCACCAGCGAGGCCAGGGGTCACCGTCACCCGGTAGATCAGGTGGGTTCGGTTCATGTTCCAGTCGTAGACCACGACCTCGAACGTCGTGGCTCCGGCCACCCCATAGTCAGCGGGGTTGATGGAGAAGGTGCCGGTGGTGTAGGTGTTCGAGTAGGCTGCCCGCGGCGAAGTGAGAAGGCTCGCCCCCGGCATCTTCCCAAACGCGGCGTAGATGATGTAGATGTCGTTTGGGCCCTGGGCGTCGATCTTCACTGTGATCGGCCCAGTGACGGTCATCCCCTCCGTGGCCCCGCTCACTGTGATTTTGGGCGGGGTGAGGGACCAGGCGGGGTTGGCCACCGGGAACTGAACGATGTCCACCCGGGCTGTGCTGGCCACCTTGACCCCCTCAACCCGGGAAGTGGCATGCCCGTCCTTCCGGACTTCCACGATGTACAGCCCTTCGGGCATCACCAGCTTGTAGTACCCCTTGCTATCGGTGACGGCCAGGGGGCCGAAGTAGTCCGAGTCCGACCAGTACACAGGCTCCCCGGTGATAGGCCAGGCCCGCACCTGCGCTGCGACGACCGGTTCCCCAGACAGGTACTCCGTCACGTAGCCCTCAATTTCCCCGGTGGGCGGCGCACTGACGAACAGACACCCCGAGAGCAACACCGCCCCCAGGGCCAATACGGCTGCCAAAGCGACTCTTGTTCTCTTCATCGCCGCCCCCTAGAAAGCAAACGTCCAGCCCAAGGCCAGGGTGGGCGTGCTCCCCACCACCACCTCCATCAGGAGGTCCAACGTGAAGTTGGTGAACACGGGGATGGCCGCCTCGGCCTTGAGCCGCCTCAGCCCAAATAGGCTCCCCATGGGCTGGAAGTACGCGGTGATCGTGAGGGTGTATTTCCCCCCGCAGCAGCCCGGACCGCAGAACCCGAGCTTCAGGTACTCGAACTCGGTGGCCTGGAAGATGTCCTCCTCCAGCTGCTGCTCGAGCATAGTCACGTTGAAGGCGTGCAGGACCTCTAGGTACTTGCAGTCCGCGATCTCGCAGCGGACCTTGAGTCCGTAGAGGGCGATTCCCTGCCAAACGTTGCCCACGTAGACCGCGTCCCCGTACACGCCCAGACAGCCCTTAATTCCTGCCCACTTCGGCGTGACCTCTACGCTCTTGAGGGTCGGGGTGTAGCTAACCTTGGCATCCAAGCTGACCCCACAGCACAAGGGAATGGCCGCGAGTTTCAGGGTTAAGCTCTCGAAGCCCTCCGTCTTGGTGAACCGGAGCCCCATGTCCACATTTATGCCACAGCAGAAGGGGATCTTGGAGGCCGAGATACTCAAGTACGTGAACTGAAGGCCACCCGGGAACGGGTCAACGTCGAATGTTTTGCTGTACGGGCCAGTGAAGATGGTAAACGCAGCCAGCTGAGCGCCAAACCCCGCCTCCAGGCGGATGGGGAGAGGCTCCCGCAGGGAAGCGACCAAAACCGCGCCTCCGGATGGCCCCGGCGGCACCGCCGGGCTCACGTAGGCCGTGTACGCAAGGACATCAAGACCTGCCAAGGTGAGCTTCCCGTAGCCCCAGGTGTACAGAAACGCCGGGCCCAGAGGGCCAAACAGGAGCTCGGAATAGAGCTCAACTGGGCCGAATGTCCCCTTGACCGAAAACGTCTGCCAAACGTAACTTGTTCCGTAAAACTCCGCCGTTCCCCCCACCTTAAAACCCGCCACCTCGGTGCTCAGGGTCAACAGGTTCTTGGTCAGGCTGACGGAGGGCAGGAACTGGACAGAAGTGGACCACTGGCCGCTTAGGGTCATCTGACCTGTGGCGGCCCACGCCATGGACAGCAATAGCGAGAGCCAAACCAACTTTCTCATATCGCCTCCTCGCCCTCGAGATTGGGAGAGACTCCACGCGCCCGGTTTTGTACAGTACAGGTTTCTTCCTCGACCACCCCTTTCTTGACTTCAGCCCATTGCAGGGCCGCAGTATAGGGCGAAAAGCGCGTACGAGTCAAGTCTTCACGACCAATGACGAGAGTCCCAGGGAATGCTCTTCGCTTGTCCCCCCAAAATCGCCAGGGCGCTCAGAGGTGACCAATGTCCCTGGGGGCGCTCCGGCCATCCCCTTACCATGAACCTTGGCCATGCAGCAGGCGGTCCTGTGGGAGCGACTCGAAGGGCGAAAGGTGCGGTGCCTCCTTTGCCCCCACCGGTGCAGGATTCCCGATGGCCAACGGGGGATCTGCGCGGTGAGGGAGAATCAGGGTGGGACCCTGTTCACCCACGTGTACGGACGCCTGGTCTCCCAGGCCCTTGACCCCATCGAGAAAAAACCCCTGTTCCACTTCTTGCCCGGCGCGGCTGCGCTCTCCATCGCGGCCGTGGGCTGCAACTTCCGCTGCGACTTCTGCCAGAACTACACCATTTCTCAGTACCCCCGAGAGCACAAAGGCCACGTCCTGGGCGAGCGCATCGGCCCCGAAGAGGTGGTCCGCCATGCCGTGGATGCTGGAGCCCCCATCATCGCCTACACCTACACCGAACCCACCGTGTTTTTTGAGATGTGCCAGGACACAGCCAAGCTGGCCCTCCAGCGCGGGATCCGCAACGTGTTTGTGTCCAACGGGTACATGACCGAGGAGGCCGCCCGCCCAGCCGCTACCTGGCTCCACGGGATCAACGTGGACCTCAAAAGCTTCTCCGAGGAGTTCTACTCGCGGTACTGCGGCGGCTCACTTGAACCGGTCCTCCAGACGATCAGCCGCCTTCATGCCCTGGGGGTATGGGTGGAGGTCACCACCTTGGTGATCCCGGGCCGCAACGACTCCGAAGAAGAGCTGCGCTGGATTGCAGAGTTTCTCGCTGGCGTTTCCCCGAACATCCCTTGGCACGTGTCCCGGTTTGTGCCGGCGTATAAGGTCTACGACCGACCACCCACACCCGTGGCCACCCTAAAGAGAGCCCGCCAACTGGGCTTCCAAGCCGGCCTCAAGTTCGTGTACTTAGGGAACCTGCCCGGCGAGGGAGAGGACACCCTCTGCCCCGGTTGCGGCACGGTTCTCATCCGAAGGTATGGGTTCCGGGTGTTGGAGAATCGAGTGGAGGAAGGCTCCTGCCCCTGTTGCGGAGAGCTCATTCCCGGGGTGTGGTCCTAGGCCGGCGGGGCGGGGATCGGCGGGGGCCGCGAACCGTGATCTTTCGGCGGTTGTTCCCCAGGTGCTCGAACTTGACCAAAATCGCCGTGGAGGGCAGGACAGCCAAGGCCCGGTCGGCCCACTCTACCACCGTCACACCTTCCTCCGGGGGCAGATAGGTCAACAGGCCCGCTTCGGCCATCTCTCCTGCCCCGCCAAGCCGGTACAGGTCAAGATGGTGAAGGGGAAGGGTCCCCTCGTAGGTCCGGGCCAGAAGGAAGCTCGGGGAGATCACGTCCTCCCGCACGAACAGCCCGCGGGCTAGACCCTTCACAAACGTGGTTTTGCCAGCCCCCAGTTCCCCCACCAAGGCCACCACGTCCCCCGATCTCAGGTCCCGGGCCAAATCTTCACCCAACCTCTCGGTCTCCTCAGCACTGGCTGTGATGCGGACTCTCTCCATGTCTACATGCGAAGTCGTACCCCTAGGGGCTCGAGCCGGTCGAGGATTTTCTGGACGACGCTCTCCACTTCCTCTGAAGCCAGCGTTCGCTCCGGGTGGCGGAACACGACCTCATAGGTCAGCCCTACCGCGCCCTCGGGGATCCCTGGCCCCTGGTACGCGTCGTAAAGAAAGGCGCTCTCCACCAGGGGCTGAGCGAGAAGTTCCGTCACCACCCGGGCCTGTTCCACCTGGGCAGGAACGAGGAGGGAAAGGTCACGTTTGGAAGCCGGGTAGCGGGGAAGGGGTCGGTAGGAAACCGAGGCGGCATACTGGCGAAGCAGGGAGAGGTTCAGTTCGAGGACGAACACGCGCCGCCCCTCCAGCTTTCCCAGCCGGCGGTGACCAGCCACCTCCCCCAGCCAACCTGCTACGTTTCCGTCCACGCGGACCGTGGCCCGCCGCCCGGGATGAAGGTCAGGGTGCTCACAAGGACCCAGGGAGGCGTCCACCCTCAGGGCTCCGAGGAGTGCTTCCAAGATCCCTTTCAAATCTTGGGGCCCGTACTCGGCTTTCCCAGACAGGGGGATGGGGGGACGACCCACCACCACGACGCCCACGTGGTCGGCTTCGGTGACCTCTGCTCCTTGTCCGGAGAACACCCGGCCCACCTCAAACAGGGCGGCCCCGGCAGCCTGAGCTCGCACGTTCTCCTCCGCGGCCTCGAGCAGCCCGTGCATCAACGACCCCCGAAGGCCTTGTTGCCCCTCGGCCATGGGGTTACGGAGCCTCACCTCTGCGTGGGCCTCCGGCACCAGGGGGATGGTGTACACCTCATCGAGGCCCAGCCCCACAAGAATCTGGCGGACCCGATCCGCAAAAGCCTCCCCAGGGTCCTTGGCGCCAGCCCGGGGAGCCACCCGCGGTGGCACGAGGGGGATTCGGTCGTAGCCGTACACACGCGCCACTTCCTCGATGAGGTCGATCTCCCGCTCCAGATCGGCCCGGTAGCCTGGCACCTCCACCTTCCAGCTCGGGCCTTGATCCAAAAGGTGCAGGCCCATCCGCGATAGCCCTTGCTCCACCCGCTCTCCAGGAACGTCCACACCCAGCACCTCAGCGACGCGGGCTTTCCTCAGGGTGAGGGTGACGGGAGTCCGCGGGGCAGGGTAGGCCTCCACAGCACCCCGGGCGATCCGCACCCGGGCATGGCGCGCCAACAGGGCCGCGAACCGCCTGGAGGCAAGCTCCGCACCGTCCGGGGACAGGCCGCGCTCGAACCGCAAAGAAGCCTCGGTCCTCAACCCTACCTGGCGGGCGGAGCGGCGGACCCGCGCCGCATGGAAGCATGCAGACTCCAACAACACCACTTTCGTGTCAGGACTGACCTCGGCTTCCTCCCCTCCCATGACCCCGGCCAGGGCCACGGGCTTCTCAGCGTCGGCAATCACCAGCACCTCAGGGGAAAGCTCGCGATCCACACCGTCCAGGGTTCGAATGCGCTCCCCTGGGCAGGCCCTCCGCACCACGATCCGGCCCCCTTGAACCCGTCGGTGATCAAAGGCGTGCAAGGGGCGGCCCAGTTCCAGCATCACGTAGTTGGTGAGGTCCACCAGGAGCGCAAGGGGCCGCATCCCTGCCTTGAGGAGGCGGACCTCCACCTGGAGCGGCGAGACCCCTCCCTCAAGGACCTCAAACACCCTGGCGATGTACCGAGGGCAGTCCTCCCCGGATTCGATCTGGACTGCGGCAAGTTGAGCCGCGGGAGGGCCATCCTCGGCGAAGTCCACCTCCACCGGCCTGAGCTGCGTGTTGAACAAGGCCGACACCTCCCGGGCTAGGCCGTACACCCCGAGCAGGTCCGGCCGGTTGGAGGTGATCTTGAGCGACAGCACCACGTCTGGGAATTCCAGGAACGAAGACAGGTCTGAACCGGGAGAAGTGCCAGGAGGCAAGTTCCAGATTCCTGCCGACTTAGGTTCCAGACCCAGCTCCTGGCGGGAGAGGATCATCCCTGGGCTGCGCACGCCGCGGACGTTCTGCTCCTCCACCACCATCCCGGGGAGGCGGGCCCCGGGCGGTGCATAGGCCACGAAGCCCCCTTGCACCACGTTATCGGCCCCGCAGACGACCGTGACCTCCCCCGCCCCCGTCTGCAGGTGGCACAGCTTGAGTTGATTTGCGCGAGGGTGTCGTTCAATTCCCACCACCTGGGCCGCCACAACCCCCTTTACCCCAAGCTCGGTTGTGCTCTCCACCTCAATCCCGGCCAGGGTCAGCCGCTCGGCAAGCTCCGCTGGGGAGATCGGGGGAAGTTCGACGTACTCGGCCAGCCAACGAAGGGAGACCCTCACCCTACCTCCTCACTGAACACCCACAAAGAACACGATTTCCCGCAGGGGGGCCACAGGCCAGATCAGACCCACCGCCACGTTGACGGACATCAACCCGCCCAAGGCCTCCACCCTCAGGACCAACGCTCCTCCCACCTCGGCGTACAACTCCGAGGCCAAACCGCTCGCCGCGGACCGCAACTGTCCAGCCGCGCCGTACGCGTACGGGCGGATCTCGGTGACGATGGCAGCCCCGAGAAGGGCGTAGTTCGGCCTCAAGGGCGGGAGCCAAAGCCCCAGGCGCCCAAACAGCTTGCGGTCCCCCGGCCCCGGCCGGTCCTCGTCCTTGATCCAGAGCTCGCCCAACTGGAACAGGAACCGGGAAGGAAGCGTCGGCGAAGCCAACCCCGCGCTCAACGTGAGCACAAGGTAGGTGTGGGGACCAAGGGACAGCAGTTCGTTGTGGCCAACTTCCCAGCGCCAACCTTCCCCAGGCAAGGTCACCAGGGACAGGCTGCCGGCTTGAAACCGGCGGATGACCGACTCCCATCCGTACTGCAGGCCCAACGTCCACTCCGGGAGTCGCGCTACCGTCACCGTGAGGGTCCCCGCAGGCTCCCAGTACACCCAGGGCAGGCCCGTAGGCGGGGTCCTCCACAGCCGCCGGGAAAGCGAAGCAATCCCAAGGAGTGTGGGCTGGGAGTTGGTCCCGTCTTCTGGTTTGACCAACGCGAACTCACCGGTGAGGGTCCAGTCCCGGTCGAGTCGCACCCAGCCCGCACCGTAAGGGGCGTTGGGGTAGACGGCGAGCCCGAACCGATCGAGGTAGCTCACGGTAAACCCTTGCCCCTCCACATCGGTGCGGAGGAGGTAGGCGTCCAGGGGAACTTCCCTCTTGCCCATGGAGAACACGAACTTGCGGGGCCACCAATTGTTGAGCCGATCGGTGTCCAGGGCCTTGTGGTCTGGATCTACGCCCACGCGGCTGACGGGAAAGCTGGTGCGAAACTCCAAACTCCCCCACGCTTCCCTGGCATCCCACCGGGTTTCGGCCGAGGCTCCTTCCGGACCGAACACCCGCACGGTCACCGGCATCCAGCCCGTCCCCCGGCGGGCGAGGTGCACCGTGGTGACCTCCTCAGAGCCGGATTGAGTTCGGGTTAGGCCGAGCACAGCGTAGTCCGCCCAGGCCTCGCCCAGGACCCACTGGGAGAAGAACCCCGACCAGTCCTCACCGCTTTCCTCCTCGAGAAGCGCCTGGAGGTCAGCTACGCTAAACAGGCGGCCGCGCCCTTGGGCGTTGGCCTGGGAGAGGACCCGGTCAAACACGTCTTCGCCCACCAATCCGGCCATGCTCCTTAGGACCAGGTACCCCTTGTTGTACAGGCGGTCCGCCTGGACCTGACCGTACTTCACCTCCCGGAGGGGTTTGACCACAGCCTCGTCGAACCGGTCGAAGGCGTTGAGAAGGTAAGGCAGTTCGGTGAGGTGCTCGCGGAGGTTGATGAACCCAAACATGAACTCCGCGGCCTCTTCCCCGAGGCCCTCCCGGTCGAACTGGAACACGTTCCCCCCTGTGGCTCCAAACGCGTCCTCAAACCAGCGCAGAGCCAGGTACTGGCTCATCCCCTCGGACAACCAGTTCTCCGCGTCAAAGTCCACGCCGATGCCGATCCCCCAATAGAGGTGGGCCAGCTCATGGGCCAGGATGTACAGCCCGTATCTGCGGAGCATCCCCTCCACCGAGAGGTCCCCACGGTCGAAGTACCACCGGGGGATGTAGACCACACCATCGGCCGCCATGGCCACGCCCACCTCGTTGGGGTGCTCCACCAGGAGCACCCGGTCGTAACCCCACGGCCCGTACCGCTCGGCGTAGTACCCCAGGATCTCTGGAACATAGGTGGCCAGGGCCCGGACCTTGTCCTCGTGCCCAGGGAGGGCCACAGCCTCCACCTTCACCTGGGGAAAGACCAGCTCAGTCCGACGAAACCTGCCCACCGGGGCAAACATCAAGCTCACCGACCGCACGGGCTGGGCAAAGGACGTGGACCACACGGTTTTCCCGTTCTCGATCGCCTGACGAGCGTTCCCGGGGAGGTAGGCCTCCCAGCCTGGGGGGAGGGCCAGGGCCACCTGGTAGTCGTGGGCTTGAAGGGCCAAGGGCCAGTTGCCATCTTCAACGGGGGAGATGGGGATGGGGTGCCAGCCGAATCGCCAGGTGTACACGTCCCCCAGCCGCCCTTGCTCGCCTATCCACACCTCGGGAAACCGCGTGCGAAAGTCGATGCGCAGCCCGCCCTCGCCCCGAGGGAGGGAAACCTTGAGGAGGACATCCTCGAGGGAGTAGGTTTGCAGCGTAGGCGGGGCAGGGAGCAACTGGTACGGCACAGGGCTTTCGCCCCCGGGGCCCTCCCAAAGGACGGCGTCCACCCGGGTCCAGGACGGGTCAAATCCCCACACGTAGGTCTGATCCTGGACGTAGGGCGAGAGGTGAGGGTTGGGATCTCGACCCAGATTGGGCAAGAGGGCAAACCAAGCAACCTCAGGGCTCTCCGGCCAGCGAACGGTCATGGTCCCTTGGACCAGGAACTCCTCCGGGACGAAACGAACATGGACGACGATCTCGGCCGCCAGGGCCGAGGCACTCAACGCCAGACACACAACCACGGTAATCCTGCGCATGTCGCTCCTTACGTTCCTTGGACCTGTTCGGTCGGGAGAACCGTCACCCGCAGGGCGAGGATCTCCCGTTCGCTGGCCCTTTCCACCGCAATCTCCGCCTGTCCAATGCGGACCTTTGTTCCCCGCTGGGGGATATCCCCCAAGCGGTGGAGGACAAGGCCCGCCAAGGTGACCGCTTCCCCTTCGGGGAGGTCCAGCCCCAAAGTTCGGTTCACCGTTCGTACCTCGGCATCTCCGTCCACCAACGCCTCGTTGGCGGCGATTCTGCGGATAAGCGGCCTGGGCCGCCGCCGATCGTATTCGTCTTCGATCTCCCCCACAATCTCTTCCAGGATGTCCTCCAGGGTGACGATCCCCGCCATGCCTCCGTACTCGTCCACCACCACCGCCATGTGGGCCCGTTCGGCCTGGAACTCCCGGAGGAGGGCCCCGATGGGCTTTGTCTTGGGCACAAACGACACAGGACGCACCAAGCTCTTCAACGCCACCTCAACCCGACACTCCCCGTAGGGGATGAGATCCTTGGCGTGGAGAAGGCCCACCACGTTGTCCGGCGTCGTTTCGAACACCGGGTACCGGGAGTGGCCGTCGGCCAACACGAACCTCACCGCTTCCGCCAAGGGCGTGGTCACTTCCACCGCCCGCACCTCGGTGCGGGGCACCATGATGTCTTCGGCCGTGATCTCGCTGAGAAGAAGGATGCGACGCATCATGTCCCCATGCTCACGGGTGAGGAGGCCCCGCTCCTCCCCCGCCTCGATGAAGGCCACGAACTGATCGCGGGTGAGAGGGGTTCGTTCCCGGGCAAAGAACTCCACCCCCAGCGGGCTGACAAGCTTGGCCGCCAGCTTGCGAAACAACCGCACGACGGGCAAGGTGGTGCGGGTGAGGGACCATACCGGCACTACAACCGCCAAGGTGATCGCTTCGGGGCGGTTGCGGGCCAGGTTCTTGGGGGTGATCTCCCCGATCACCAACAAAAACACCGTGAGCACAAACGTGCTAATGAGTCCATAGGCGAAGTCGGGCAAGTCCCCAGGCAACACCCGGAGGAACATCAGTGTGGCCAAGCTGGACGCCCCCACGTTGACCAGGTTGTTGAAGATGACCAGGCAGGTCAGGAAGTCGTTGGGCTCTTTGAGCAGGTGCTCCAAGGCCCGGGAGCGCTTGGCCGAGGCCGCTCGCTTGTGCAGGTACCGCAGACGCAGCTCGGACACCGAGGTCAACGCCGTCTCCGCAGCGGAGAAAAAAGCCGAGAGGATCAAGAGAACAAGAAGCAGAAGTCCTTGCGACTCGATCCTCACGCAGCTATCACCTCGAAGGCGATTATAGTGGGCCTTCCCTGGGCCTTGAGCGGGCCCGCGGGGCCCGTAGACTCCCGCCGTGTTTGAGTCCCTCACCGACAAGTTGGGGCAGGTGTTCGCCCGCCTGCGGGGCAAGGGGTCCCTCACCGAGGCCGAGATCCAGGCCGGTCTGAGGGAGATCCGCCAGGCCCTGCTGGCCGCCGACGTCCACTACCAAGTGGTTCGCGACCTCCTGGCCAAGGTGGAAGAGCAAGCCCGAGCCCAGAAGATCGTGCAGTCTTTGACCCCCGCCCAGCAGCTTCTGGCCCTTGTCCGCCAGGAGATGACCCAGGCCATGGGGGGTGAGGCCACCAAGCTCAAACTCTCGGGAAAACCGGCCGTCTTGGTGCTGGTCGGCCCTGCAGGATCGGGGAAGACCACCACCGCGGGGAAGCTGGCTCGGCACCTGGTCCGCAAGGGGCGGAAGCCGGCCCTGATCTGCGCCGACCCTTTCCGGCCGGCCGCCGAGGAACAGCTGGCTCTGCTGGCCAAGAAGCTGGGACTTCCCTTCGCTCCGGCCACTTCCGACCCCGTGCGGGACCTGACGACCCTCGCCCAGCGGGCGGCCCGCGAACTGTGGGATGTCCTCATCGTGGACACGCCCGGAAGCCCACCTGGGGAGTCCCCCGCCGACTTCCTCCCAGAGCTGATCCAGACCACCAAGGCAGGCGATGTCCTGCTGGTGCTGGACGCGATGGTGGGCCAGGAGGCCCTGGGGATGGGCCAGGCGTTCGCCGGCTGTGGAGTGACTGGCCTGATCCTCACCAAGTTGGATGGGGATGCCCGCGGGGGAGCAGCCCTTTCCCTGCCCCGAAGGCTGGGGCTCCCTGTCCTGTTTGCCGGGACCGGGGAAAAACCCGAGGACCTTGAGCCTTTTCATCCCCAGCGAATGGCCGATCGGATCCTGGGCCTGGGGGACTTGGCTGGCCTGGCGGAGAAGCTCGCCGAAGTACAAGAGGAGGATTTAGAATCCCGGGCCGCCCGCCTCCGCCACGGGGACTTCACGCTGGAGGACTTCCTCAAGCAAATTGAGGCCATGACGAAGACCGGGCCGCTGGGGGACTTGCTGGCCCGCATTCCCGGGCTGGGAAAGGTGGCCGCCCAGCCCGACCTGGAGGAGGAAGTGAAGAGGACGCGGGCCATCATCCAATCGATGACGGTTGAAGAACGGTTGCACCCTCATATAATCGGGGCCAGCCGCAAGCGGCGGATTGCCCGGGGCTCAGGCACCCGAGTGCAGGAAGTCAATCAGCTCCTTTCCCAGTATGAGCAAGCCCGCCGGCTGGTGAAGGAGATGGGCAAGCGCCGAGGTTCCCCGGGGTGGGGACCGGCAACGAGGTGATCAAATGGCCGTCAAGATCAGACTGAAGCGCGTGGGGAAGAAGAACCAACCCAGCTACCGGATTGTGGTGGCCGATGAGCGGGAGTCCCGCGACGGGTCCACCATCGCCGAGCTGGGGCACTACAACCCCTTGACCGAGCCCGGGGCCGTGACCCTGGACGTGGAGGCGGCCCTGGCTTGGCTGCGCAAGGGAGCTCAGCCCTCCCCAGCGGCCCGGCGGGTCCTCGCCCAGACTGGGGTCATGCGCCTCTACCACGAGGCTCGGCATGGCCAGCCCGACACCCCCCCTGCCCCATAGCCTGGCCCGGTTTCTCCTCCAATCGCTGGGCGCCTCGGATCCCGACCGGCTGATCGAACACGTCCGCGCTGGAGCTGTTGACTTTCTGTTCTTGCGCGCTCCCCGCCACCTTGCCCTGTCCGAACGGGACCAGGAGGCCATCGCCGTGGTCATCGAAGGCGTGGCGCGTAAGGCCGGCCTGGCCGTGGTGGTGGACTGGCGATGAGGTTCGATGTAGTCACCTTGTACCCGGACATGCTCCGGCCGTTCTTCTCCCAGGGCATCCTCCAGGCCGCTCAGGAGAAGGGACTGATCGATATCCGGCTCCATGACCTGCGGCTGTTCTCCCCGGACCTGCGGGGATTGGTGGACGACCGCCCGTTTGGTGGGGGAGCGGGCATGGTCATGCGCCCCGAACCTTTCGTGCGGGCCATGGAGGCGGTGACCCAAGAGACAGGGTTTCCTCCGTTCACCGTCCTGCTCTCCCCCCAAGGGGCGCTGTTCACCCAGAAGGTGGCACGGGACCTCGCTCGCCGGCCAGCCCTGACCCTGCTCTGCGGCCGTTATGAGGGAGTGGACGAGCGGGTCGCCCAAATGTGCCACTTAGAGCTTTCCATCGGCGATTTCGTCCTGGCCGGAGGGGAGCTCGCCGCGGCGGTGGTGGTGGAGGTCACGGCCCGGATGGTGCCCGGGGTCGTTGGGCGGTATGCCTCCGTCGCCACCGACTCCTTCTATCAAGGACCGATCTTGGGGTTCCCCCAGTACACCCGGCCCCGCACGTTCCGCGGGCTTGCCGTGCCTGAAGTCCTCCTCACAGGGGATCACCCAAGGATCCGGAGGTTTCGGGAGAAGGAAGCGTGGCGTAAGACGCTGCGCAACCGGCCGGACCTGGTGGGCTTGGATCTCCCGCCCTCCCCGGGGGACGGTTGCGGGACTTGCAAGGGAAGCTAACATCAGTTCGTTCGCGGCCGGCGTAGCTCAGACGGCAGAGCAGCCGCTTCGTAAGCGGCGGGTCGGGGGTTCGATTCCTCCCGCCGGCTCCAGAGCGCAACAAACGGTTCTTCAGCCGGACCCCAGCATCGCCCAGCGAGGTGAGATCATGGAGAAGGGTACATATCGCGTGAAGACGGGATTTGCCGAGATGTTCAAGGGCGGGGTGATCATGGACGTCACCACCGCGGAGCAGGCCAAGATCGCCGAGCAAGCGGGAGCCGTGGCGGTCATGGCCCTGGAGCGCGTGCCCGCGGACATCCGGGCCCAAGGCGGCGTGGCCCGGATGGCCGATCCCACAAAGATCAAGGAGATCATGGACGCGGTGTCCATCCCGGTGATGGCCAAGTGCCGCATCGGGCACACCGCGGAAGCCAAGATCCTGGAAGCTTTGGGGGTGGACTTCGTGGATGAGTCCGAGGTGCTTACTCCCGCCGACCCCTTCCATCACGTGGACAAGTGGGCGTTCAAGGTGCCGTTTGTGTGCGGATGCCGAGATTTGGGAGAGGCAGCCCGACGCATCGCCGAAGGGGCGGCCATGATTCGCACCAAAGGGGAAGCCGGCACGGGCAACGTGGTGGAGGCCGTGCGCCACATGCGCCTCCTCAACGACCAAATCCGCCGACTGAAGGGCGTGTCCCGGGCCGAACTGGTGACCTCCGCCAAGGAGCTGGGGGCCCCTGTGGAAGTCCTGGAGATGATCCAGGAGCTGGGACGGCTGCCCGTGGTGAACTTCGCCGCGGGGGGCATTGCCACACCCGCCGATGCAGCACTGATGCGTATGCTCGGGGCCGACGGGGTTTTTGTGGGATCGGGGATCTTCAAGAGCGCCGATCCGGAGAAGCGGGCCCGGGCCATCGTTTTGGCGTGCACGCACTACGACGACCCGGAGCTTCTGGCCAAGGTCTCGGAGAACTTGGGGGAGGCCATGCCCGGCCTCCCCATCGAGGCCATCCCCGAGCGCGAGCTTATGCAACACCGATGACCCTTGGTGTTTTGGCCGTCCAGGGGGACGTCCGCGAGCACCTCGGGGTGTTCCACAAACTGGGCGTGCAGACCCGCCCTGTGCTCAAGCCCGTGGACTTGGAAAACATTAAGGGCCTGGTGTTTCCCGGGGGGGAGTCCACGGCCATGTGGCGGATCATGAGCCAAAGCGGGCTGGTCGGGCCTTTGGCCCAGGCCCTCCGCGACGGCCTGCCCGCCTTGGGCACCTGTGCGGGCATGATCCTGTTGGCCAAGGAAATCACCAACTGGCCGGAGCGGTACTTTGGGGTGCTGGACATCGCGGTGGAGCGCAACGCCACCGGCCGCCAGGTGGACTCCTTCGAGGCTTTGGTGAACGCCAACAGTTTGGGAGACATCGCTGTCGTCTTCATCCGCGCCCCCCTGGTGCGGCGGGTGGGAAGCCAGGTGCAGGTGTTGGCCCGTTGGGAAGGAATCCCGGTGTGGGTGCGGCAGGGTCGGGTGCTGGGAGCCAGCTTCCACCCCGAGCTCACCGGCGACACCCGGGTCCACGAGTACTTCCTCAACCTTTGCAGGTAAGGAGGACGTATGGCTCGCGTAGCTGTGAACGGATTTGGACGCATCGGTCGTGTATTCACCCGCATCGCCCTGGACAACCCCAAGATCGAGATCGTGGCCATCAACGACCTGGCCCTCAAGGGCAAGAAATCTGGAGTGGATGGCACTTGGGCTGCCCACCTTCTGCGCTGGGACTCGGTGTACGGCAAGTGCAATCACCCTGTGACCTTGGACGGAGACAAGCTCAAGGTAGGGGCCAAAACCATCCCCCTGTTCGCAGAGGCCGAGCCCGCCAAGCTCCCCTGGAAGACGTTGGGGGTGGACGTGGTGGTGGAAGCCACGGGCGTGTTCCGGGATGAAGAGAAGGCTGCTCCTCACCTGGCTGCGGGGGCCAAGAAGGTGCTCATCACCGCCCCCCCGCGGGGAGAGGGGGAAACAAAGGACGGCATTCTCCAGATTCTTTGGAGGGTCAACGAACATCAGTACGTCCAACGGGGCAAGCCCGACATTGTCTCCGCCGCCTCCTGCACAACCAACTCCCTGGGCCCGGCGGTCAAGGTACTGCACGAGAAGTTTGGCATTGACCACGCGTTTCTGACCACGGTGCACGGGTACACGGCCGACCAGCGGCTGGTGGATGCCGCCCACTCCGACCTTGCCCGGGCCCGCGCTGCAGCCACGAACATCATCCCCACCTCCACCGGAGCAGCCCGGTCGCTCCCCGCCATCTTCCCCGAACTCGAGGGACGGATCGACGGGATCGCCATGCGCGTGCCCGTGGCCTGCGGCTCGGTGTCCGACCTCACGGTCAAGCTCAACAAGCCCGTGCCCGGGGCCAAGATCGAGGACGCGGTAGAGGCCGTCAACAACGCGTTCCGGGAGGCGGCTCGGGGGCCGTTGGGGGAAGTCTTGGAGGTGGAGGAGGACCCCATCGTCTCCACGGACGTGATCGGGCGCGATCACAGCTGCGTGGTGGCGGCGGCCTACACCATGGTGCTGAGCAAGGCCCGGGACGTGGTCAAGATTTTGGCTTTCTACGACAACGAATGGGGCTACGCCGCACGGTTGGCGGATGTGGCTTCGTTCATTGCGAGCTAGGCTTCCCGAGGCTCTGGCCGGGCCTGTAGCCCTCCTGTTCCGGCCGGAGTGTTTGTTGTGCGGAGGGCCGGTGAAGGGGTTGGAGCCCTTGTGTGGAGCTTGCGCGGAGGAGCTGCCGCGCTGGGGTGGGACGGTGTGCCAAGTGTGCGGTGTGGGGATTGGCGAGGGACTGGATCTGTGCCCAACGTGTGCGGTGGAAGCCCGGCCCTATGCTTGGGCTCGCACTTGGGGCCCGTACGAGGGTGGGCTGCGCACCTTAATCCTGGCCCTCAAGTACGAGGGGGAGAGGGCGTTGGCGCGGGTGTTGGGGGGCCTGCTCGCCCAGCTTCCCCTTGAAGAGCCGGCGGTGGTGACCTGCATTCCTCCCGATCCCCGGCGACTGAGAGGGCGAGGCTACCATCCCGCGGAGCTCTTGGCCCGCGAGTTGGCCCGCCGGCGCGGCTGGACCTTCCGCCCCTTGCTGCGCAAGGTGCGCCCCAGTCCCCCCCAGGTGGGCCGGCCCCGTCCGGAGCGGGAGAAGGCCATGCACGGGCTGTTCCAAGCCCGGACCGGCGGCCGCGGGGAGAGGGTCCTGGTGGTGGACGACGTCATCACCACCGGGGCCACGGTCCATGAGGCCGCCCGAGCCCTCCGGGAAGGGGGCTTCGGGGAGGTGGGGGCTGTGGCCTGCGCTCAGGCCCGGGAAGGAAGAGCCTAATGGAGTTCCGCCGCGTGGTGGTGGGCCCGCTTCGCACGAACGCCTACGTCGTCCTGTCCGGTTCGGAAGCCGCGGTGGTTGACCCCGGCGACCCCAGCCCTGAGCTCACCGCCGCCGTTCAGGGCCTCACCCTGCGGTACATCCTCCTCACCCACGGTCACTTCGACCACGCGGACGGGGCAGAGGTTGTGCACGCCCGCACCAGGGCCCCCATCGCCTACCACCCCGACGAGGCGGCCACCTTCTGGGCCCTGGGCCGCAAACCTCCCCCGCTCCACCAGCCCCTTCGCGACGGGGATCGCCTTCCCCTCGGAGGCGAGGAACTGGTGGTTTGGCACCTGCCCGGCCATTCCCCGGGTTCGGTGGCCTACCTCTGGGAGAAGGGCCAAGTGGCCGTGGTGGGGGATGTGCTGTTTGCCCGTTCGGTGGGGAGATCGGATCTGCCCGGGGGCTCCTGGGAAGCCCTCAAGAAGTCGTTGGAGCGGCTCCTCGGCTTGGGGGATGAGTGGAAGATCCTCACCGGTCACGGTCCCGTGACTTCCTTGGGCCGGGAACGCCTGCGAAACCCGTACTTGCAGGAGATGATCCATGGCCGGCTATGACCTTGAGGAAATCCGCGCGCGCCTCAATATCCTGGAGCTCATCGGCCGGTACATGACCCTCAGGCCGGCAGGGAAGAACTTCAAAGGCCGCTGCCCGTTTCACCCGGACAAGAATCCGTCCCTGGTGGTGTCCCCCGAGAAGGGGATGTGGTACTGCTTTGGCTGTCAAGCCGGGGGCGATGGGATCGGTTTCCTCATGCGCATGGAGAAACTGTCGTTCCCGGAGGCCCTGGAACGGCTCGGCCAAGAGCTGGGGTTGGAGCCATCCCCACGGGGAGGTGGGGCCAAGGCCCGCCTGTTGGAGGTCAACGCTGAAGCTCAGAGGTTCTTTGCCCGGGAGCTGCGCAGCCCGGCAGCGAAGAACGCCCGGGATTTCCTGCGCACCCGGGGCCTGGGCGAGGAGGCCTGGGACACCTACGGGCTGGGCTACGCCCCCAACAGCTGGGATGCCCTCCTCCGAGCCTTGGGCCGGTGGGGCCCGGACCTCCTCCACCAGTTGGGCCTCGTGGTTCAAGGAGAGCGGGGCTACTACGACCGTTTCCGGGACCGGGTGATGTTCACGATTGCCGATGAGCAGGGTCGTCCTGTGGCGTTCGCTGGCCGCAGCCTGAACGGGGAGCCCAAGTACCTCAACACCCCCAACACCCCCCTGTTCACCAAAGGGTCGGTGTTGTACGGGTTGGATCGGGCCAAGGAGGCCTTGCGCACCAGGAAGCGCGCCGTGCTGGTGGAGGGTTACACGGACGTGATCAGCCTCCACCGGGCAGGCGTCGAGGAGGCGGTGGGCTCCATGGGCACAGCCCTCACCAAAGACCAGGTGGGCCTGCTGGCCCGATTCACGGAAGAGGTGGTGATCGCCTACGACCGGGACGCGGCCGGGGAAGCCTCCACCCTCCGCGGCCTCCTCCTCTTGGGGGCAGCTCATCTTCGGGTCAAGGTGGCCGTTCTCCCTCCGGGGGAGGACCCCGACTCTTTGGTGCGCTCCCAGGGCGCCCACGTTGCCCAGGAAATCCTGGCCCAAACACGGCCGTTTCACTTGTTCTTGGCCGAGGCCCTCGCCTCCCGGCATGACATAACCACCGTGGAGGGCAAAGATCAAGCCCTCATGGAGATCCAGGCCTATTGGAGTGAGGTGGGTCTGCCCGCCCTGAAGCAGGAGCTTGTTCGGGCCTTGGCAGAAACCCTGATGCTTCCTGAACAGGAGGTCAGCCGGGTCCTCGAGGGGCGGGGCCGCCTGGTGGCCGTCCCCCAAACGGACGACCGGGTGCAAACCGAGGACCTGATTGTCCGGTTCCTGGTGGAAGGGAAATTCCCTCCGGAGGTGCTGGGGGACCTTGACCCGGAAGCCTTTCGCCCGGAGTATCGGCCCATTGTGCGAAATTGGCTCCAGGGTTGGCGCCAGGGTCACCCCCCAACGGTAGGGGAACTTGCAGCCGGACTGGAGCCCGCAGCGGGCGCGGCCCTTGCCCGGCTGGCCCTTGTGGACATCGCGTTCAGCGACGAGGCCAAAGCCATGGCCGACGCCATCTGCAAGTTTGTCTACCGACGCAAATTGGATGTGCGGATCCACAGTGTGAAAAAGAGGCTCCAAGAGGCGGAACGGGAAGGTCGGAGCGAAGAAGTTCACAAACTCAACGAGGAATTGCAGGCCTTGTGCCGGGAACGGGCCGCGCTGGGCCGAAGGAGGTGAGGATGGCCGACGACTTGGAAGTGGGACCCCAACCAGAGCGAACCCAGTCCAACCCGGAGTCTGTGGAGGAGGAGATCGCCGATTACCTTCCCCTGTTGGTGGAGCTGGCCGAGGCCGAACCCGAAGATGAGCCCGAGGAGAGGGGCAAAGACCCTGTCCACACCTATCTCCGCGAGATCAGCCGCATCGATCTTCTCGACAAGGAAGGGGAGGTGCGGCTGGCCCAGCGAATCGAAGCGGGAAACAAGGCGTTGGAAGAGCTGGCCCGCGGCAACGTTTCCCCCGAACGACGGGCCCAGCTGGAGCTCATCATCAAGGACGGGGAAGCGGCCCGCGACCACCTCGCCCTGGCCAACCTCCGCTTGGTGGTGTCCATCGCCAAGCGGTACATGCACCGGGGTCTGTCCTTCCTGGACCTCATCCAAGAGGGGAACATGGGGCTCATGCGGGCGGTGGAGAAGTTCGATTGGCGCAAAGGTTACAAGTTTTCCACCTACGCCACCTGGTGGATTCGTCAGGCCATCACCCGGGCCATCGCCGACCAAGCCCGCACCATTCGCGTCCCCGTCCACACCATGGAGGCTGTGCAGGAACTCAAACGCCTGAGACAGGAGTTCATTCAAGCCCACGGCACAGCTCCCACCTACGAAGAGCTGGCCGACATGCTGGGGATCAGCGTGGACCGGGTCAAGAAGATTGAGCGGGCGGCCGCGTACACCACCTCCCTGGAGCGCCCCCTCTCCGAGGACGAGGACGAAACGTTGGGGGACTTCCTCGCCGATGAGGACGCACCCTCCCCAGCCCGGGAAGCGCTGCGGGCCCGCCTCAAGGAAGAGCTGCGCCAGGCCCTGACCGAACTGGACCCCCGCGAACGGGAGATCCTGGAGCTGCGCTACGGGCTCCTCGACGATCACCCCCGCACCCTCAAGGACGTGGCCAACCAGTTCGACATCACCCGCGAGCGGGTCCGCCAACTGGAGCTCAAGGCCCTGGAGAAACTCAAGTACCCCGGTCGGCACCGAACTCTTTGGTACTTGCGCTCCCTGCTTTTGGCCGAGGAGGAATGAGCGTTCTCCTCCTCCTTGGGCCCACGGCCGCAGGGAAAAGCGCCGTGGCGGTGGAGGTGGGAGAGCGCCTGGAAGCCGAGGTCATCTCCGCCGATGCCCGCGTCCTGTTCCGAGAACTGGTGATTGGAACGGACCGCCCTTCTCCCCAAACCCTTCGCCGCGTCCCCCATCACCTGGTGGGCTTTCTCAGCCTACCAGACCGCTACGACGCCGCTCAGTTCCGGACTGACTGCGAGCGGCTGGTGGGGGAAATCCACGCCCGAGGCAAAAGGGCGGTCGTGGTGGGAGGAAGCACCTTGTACATTCGGGCCCTCACCCGGGGGCTTTTCCCCGGCCCTTCGGCCGACCCTAAGCTTCGCCAGGAACTGGAAAAGTATCCTTTGGAACAGTTGCGAGCGGAGTTGGTCCGGGTGGACCCCCAAGCTGCCCAGCGCATTCACCCCGACGACCGGGTGCGCACCATCCGCGCCCTGGAAGTTTGGCACAAGACGGGCCGGCCCATCTCCTCGTTTTGGGGGAGCGAAAAGCCCTTCCCCTGGCCCCTGGTCAAGGTGGGACTGGTGGTGGACCGCAAGGAGCTCCACCGCCGGATCGTGGAGCGGGTGGACCGCATGTTCGCTCAGGGCTTGGTGGAGGAGGTCAAGGCCCTTGTGGACCAGGGGCTGTCCCCGGAGACCCAGGCCGGCCGCACGATCGGCTACCGGGAGTTCTTTGCCTACTTCCGCGGAGAGTGCACGCTCCAAGACGTGCGGCGCAAGATTGTGCAAAACACCAAGGCCTATGCCCGGCGGCAGATGGCCTTCTTCCGGGCCGAGGAGGGTGTGCACTGGCTGGGCACCACGGGCCTTTCCCCGGAACAGGTGGCTACTGAAGTGCTCAAGCTTTGGCGCCAGGCCGACCCCTCCTTACAATGACTCCGTGCTGAAGGTTCTTTCCGCGGAGGCGGTGCGGGACCTGGACCGGCGGGCGGCGGAAGCCGGTGTCCACGCCTTGCTGCTAATGGAGTCGGCCGGCCGCGGGGCAGCGGAGGAGATTCGTCGCTGGCAACCGAATTTGGCCTGCGGCCGTGTCCTTGCCGTGTGCGGCAAGGGGGGAAACGGCGGGGACGCCCTAAGCGCCCTGCGCTGGCTGGGCCTTTGGGGAGCGGAGGTGCACGCCGTTTTGCTGGGCGAGCCCCAGGGGGAGGCCTTGGCCCAGGCCCGGGCGTTCGCCGCCTCGTTCCCCGGACGGTCAAGGCAAGTGCGCACGGCTAAGGAGCTTCGCCAGGCGATCTCCGCCGTGGGGGAAGTGGACCTTGTTTTGGACGGCATTTTGGGTCTGGGGGTCCGGGGCCCGGCCGAGGGCCTGGCCCGTCGGGCCATCGAGGAGCTGAACCGCGGGGGCTTTCCCACGGTGGCTTTGGACCTTCCTTCGGGGCTGATTGCGGACCGGGGCGACGTGCCGGGTCCGGCCGTGCGGGCCCAGCTCACCCTGGCCATGGGCGCCCTCAAGCCCTGCCATCTTTTGCCCCCGGCAGCCGAGCTCTGCGGGGAAGTGCGCCTTGTGCCGGTGGCCTACCCTCCGCCCCTGTGGGCCGAAGCCCCGGCCCTGGCTTGGATGGTGGACAGTGCGCACTGCGCTAGGCTTCTTCCGCCGCGGCCGCGGTTTGGCCACAAGGGAACGTTCGGCCAGGTGCTGGTGGTGGGGGGAGCGGTGGGCATGGCTGGTGCGGTGGCCTTGGCCGCGGAGGCCGCGTTGCGCGGAGGCGCCGGCCTGGTCCACGTCCTCACCCCCGAGCCCGTTTTCCCCATCGTGGCCGGCCTTGTCCCCGAAGCCCTCGTCCACCCAGGAAAGTCCACAAACGGAATGTTCTCTCCCGCGGCGGCCGAGGAGGCGCTGAACTGGGCTCAAGGCGCGGAGGTGGTAGTCCTGGGGCCTGGGTTGGGCCGCGGAGAGGGCCCCCAGCGCGTGGTCGAGGCCCTCTGGGAAAGTGAGATAACCCGGCTGGTGGTGGACGCCGACGGCCTGTTCGCCCTGGCTCAAAACCGCAAACTGCTCGGTTCCCGACGGGGAGAAACCGTGCTCACCCCCCACCCCGGAGAGTTCCAGCGCTTGGTCGGCGTCCCCACGCAAGAGGTCCTGGCCGAGAAGATCCGCTGGGCCAGGGAGAAGGCCCAGGAGTGGAAGTGCGTGGTGGTCCTCAAAGGCCCACCGACCGCCGTGGCCGACCCCGAGGGCCAGGTTTTTTTGAACACCACGGGGAACACGGTGTTGGCCCACGGGGGTTCGGGCGACGTGCTGGCCGGCCTGATCGGAGGTTTGTGGGCTGGGGGAACTTCGCCCGTTGACGCGGCCTGTTTGGCCGCGTTCGTGCACGGCCGGGCCGCGGAACTGGCCTCCGCTGGTTCTTCAGAACGGGCCCTCCTCCCCCGCCACGTCCTCCACTCCTTGCCCCAAGCGTTCGCAACTCTGGAGACCGCCCAATGACTCAGGACGCCCCACCGTGTACTGTCGGGACTGCGGCGCGCAGATCGTAGATCCCCATGAATTGATGGTGGTTGTCTCTAGGGTCGTTGGCCTCCGCCCCCTCTGCCGAACCTGCTACGCGGACATGCACAAGGGGTGGTTCACAGAGACGCTAGGGCCGGTTAACCACAGTGGATTTTCCGGTGTACTCCTTCGAGGTCTACTGGTCCTAGGTGCACTGGGCGCAATACTTTGGTCCAAGATCGGCAACATCGAAGGAGTGGGCAGCTTGGAGTTTGTTCTTTTCCTGGCGAGCCTGTTGGGTGGATCAGCAGTGCTCTTCCTCTTCCTGCCCTTGTACCGGCGCTGGCGCTGCTGGGTCGACTACGAAGTACCGCTCATGCGGAACGCGAGAAGGCCGTGAACCTCTTCGATACACATCCCGTCTGGACTTCCCCCTGTTCGGACGGGACCGCCTGCGGGTCGTTGAGGCGCTGCGGGCGCAGCCGGGGCAGGGGTCAACGTCGACGTGGACCTGCACTCTTCACATCCTTGGCAGGAACTAACCTAGATAACTTGCAGCGTGTCTGCCTCCGTAAGTTGTTACCTTCAGGCGACGCCAGACATCAGTTTCGGGCACCTTCCCCGATGGAGGAAGGTCGATGATTGAAGAAGATGTGACTCCAGTTTACTGTGAGAATTGTGCCAAGGAAATCGTCGATCCCGAAGACCTTGTCGTCCTTATCACGCCTTTCTTCGGCGGAATCCGGGTTTACTGTGTATCGTGCTTTGGTTCTTGGGCTAAGCGCAAATACGATACTGCGTACCACATTATCCTCACCGACTTCGGTTTAGGCAGGATACTTTCTCACACCGTCTTCTACGGAGGTGCCCCTGTGTTGTTGGGTTGGTTTTTCCACATCTCCTTAAGGCCTGATGTTGACGTGCAACCCTCTCGAGAGCTTTTGCGACTGATCCTGGTCATCCTCATGAGCCTCTTGGCTTCTTCGTACGTGAAGATCATGGTCCAACGCTGGTATAGTTGGAGGCACTTCGAACTTCCGATGTTGCGCCGAACTGGTAGGCGGCAATGAACCCACCACGGCCATGATTTCAAGTACAGGCTTTTGCAGAACAGATCAGCACAGGCGTAGGAGCCCTGTAGCTATGCCTGCGCAATGGCCCCCTGGCCTGCAACCGCAAGCCGTGAAGCTTCTTGCCCCACCTGTCCATTTGGCCTTTCATCGTTGGAGATGTGAAGTATGGAACCTGTGATCTGCAAAGGGTGTGGGATGGAGAGGACTGACCCGAACGACCTCATGGTGGTGTTCTTCTTCTCGAGGGGGCTGGAGCCCTACCGCGCGGCCTGCTACGCAGACCTGCACAAGCGCATGTGGTTCCAGGGGTACCGGCGCGTGGCCATCAACCACGCCAATGCGTGGCTCAGTGTGGCGACCGCGGGGATCTTTCTTTACTTGGTGGTCATGTCCAGCCTTTTTGTGCAGTTTTGGAAGGGAGTTCAGGAGCCCAAGTGGTTTACGGTCGGTGTGGCATTAGGCCTTCCTGGGCTGGGACTTGTGGGGGCTTGGTACACCCGTTGGCGCAATTGTGTTCGGTTTGAGCGCCCCTTGCACAAGCGGAGGAACGGTGGCGGATGAAGCTGGTGGATACCCACGCGCACTTGGACTTCCCCCAGTTTGAGGGGGACCGGGCCCAGGTGCTGGAGGAGCTGAGACGGCAGGGCATGGCGGTGGTCAACGTGGGCGTGGACCTCCGCTCTTCCCAGGCCTCGCTAGAGCTGGGCCGGGCCAACGGCCACGTGTTCGCGTCGGTGGGCTTTCACCCCCACGACGCCAAGGCTTTTACAGCTGAGGTGGAGAAGCGACTGGAGGAGCTGGCCAAAGCCGGGGCGGTGGCCATTGGCGAATGCGGCCTGGATTTCTACCGCGACCTTTCCCCCCGGGACGCGCAAGTGCGGGCCTTCCGCGCCCAGCTGCGGTTGGCCAAGCGCTTGGACCTCCCGGTGATCCTCCACGAGCGGGCAGCTTGGGAGGCGTTTCTCCAGGTTCTTTCCGAGGAGGGGCCGGTGCGGGGCGTGGTCCACGCCTTCTCCGGGGACGAGGCCCGCGCGCAAGAGGTGGTGCGGCGCGGCCTTTACCTGGGAATCGGCGGGCCCGTCACCTACCCCCAAAACGGCCGACTGCGCCAGGCCCTGGCTTGGGTCCCCTTGGACCGCGTGCTTCTGGAGACGGACAGCCCCTACCTTCCCCCCGAGCCCTTCCGCGGACAGCGCAACGACCCCACCAAGGTGCGGATTGTGGCCGAAACGATCGCTCGTGTGCTTCGCCGCAACTTGGACGAGGTGGCAGAGATCACCTGGAACAACGCCTGCCGGCTGTTTGGACTGAAGGACCGCCACAAGCGCTGAAAGGGCAGAAGTTGAGACTGGAATTCACCATGCCGACCGAACGCCGGGGCTAAGGAGGAGACGACTTCGTCTACCCAAACGACCTTACTCCGTGCCTTCTTCTTCCGCTGACGCCTGACAAACAGGAACCTGCACCACGGGAATGCCCGCCACCAGAGCCAAGATTCGGAGGAAAAGGGTGGCGTAACTTCCGGGCTCCAAGGTGAGCGCCAAGGCCACCTTGCGTTGGCCCGGGAAAAACTCGTCCGACCTCTCCCCAGGCCACTGGGCCTCCTGGGCCCGAACCCACAGACGCCGTCCTCCCCGGGAAAGAAAAGCCCTCTTGAGCACCCGGGCCTTGAGGTCCTGGAGCTCAAAACCCTCCTGCCCGAGGACCTCCTCCACCAAGCGGCGCACCCCGAGATCCACGATCTGAACCCGATGCCAAAGAAGGGGAATTCCCACGTTCTCCACCTTGACCAGAAGATCGGGGGGCAAAACACCTTGGGGAACGAACACATCCCCCCAGGGCATGGGAAGCGCCGCAAGGTCTTGGCCCTGAAGGACCTCCTGGAGGTACCCCGAGCTCACGCGGTTCCACAGAAAGCTTTGGTAGGCGGAAAGCCACAAAGAAAGGACCCGCGGGGTCACCAAGTTGAGGGCTCGGCGGAGGTCCTGGGGGTGGTCCACCAGAAAGGCCAGCACGCTGCGCAGGTTGGAGCGGGGGGCCGCGGACTTGAGGGCCGCCCAGTCCCCCCACCGCTCCCGGGCCATCGCCTTCAGCCGCAGCACCTCAGGGGGATCGCCCACCAAGGGCTCGGCCAAATAAGCCCGCAGGGCCCCTGCACAGTCGCCCTGCAACACGAGCTTCCCCGGAAACCCCAGCCGGGGGTTCCACGACCCAAACCGCTGCAGGTCAAAGTAGTTGGGCCAGCCCTGAGCAGCGAGGAGGTCGAAGGCCCGGCACAGGGCGGGCACTTCCTGGGCGCTGAGGTCGCGGAGGACCAGCCGAAATTGATTGCCCTGCAGATCGCGGGGAGCCAGCGGCCGGCCCAAGAAACCCGCAAGCTCGGCGGTAAAGCCCGGACCGTCCAGGTGCCGCGGGCAGTTCCCTCCCACCTGGACGGCAGCCCACTGCGTGGCCACGGCGTTCTTGTCCTTAAGGGCGGGGAACTGGACCCGCGACCGGGGCAGGCCCAGCTGCCCAGCCAGCTTCTCCTGAACGACCAACGTGGGCACGTCCCTCTTTTGCACCCGGTACAGGGCAAACGGGCCGCGGGGCTGCGGACCCAGGCGGAGGAGCTCTTCCACCACAAAATCCTCGGGCACGTGCTTGAAGCGCATGGTCAAAGACGGGGCGCCCCCTCCACCACGGCCGCCTCGGCCAACACCAGGATTTTTCTGTCCAAGCGCGAAAGGGGGCGGACGCGGGGGTCGTCCCCCTGCAAGGGGGAAAAGCCCAAGTACACCTCGACCGTGACGTCGCGGTGAGTAAAGGAGTGCCGCACGGTTCCAATGGGCCAGGCGCGGTCCACCCCGTACCTCTCCAAAAGCTTCCCCACCCCCTGGGCCTCATGGACCAGGGGGAAGCCCCACAGCCCCCCGAGCAGTGACCCTTCGCGCTTTTCAAAGATGAACCCTTGCCGGCCCCGGGCCGCCAAGGCCCACACCCGCAGAACCTTGGCCCGGCGAGGCCGCGGTTGGGGAAAGCGGTGGGCATCGGATCTCCCTGCGCAAAACGCCGCCCAAGGGCAGGCCGAGCAGCGAGGCCGCTTGGGCCCACAAACCAAGGCCCCAAGCTCCATCAGGGCCTGGTTCCAAGTCCCAGGATCCTGGTGATCGAGGAGCTTTTGGGCTTCTGCCCGCAACCAGGCCGGGGTGGGGTTCTCTTGCGCCCACAGGCGGGCCAGCACCCGACGCACGTTGCCGTCCACCACGGCCACCGGCTCGCCAAAGGCGATGGAGGCCACCGCGGCCGCCGTGTAGGGGCCAATCCCCGGAAGCTCGAGAAGTCCGGCAAACGTACGGGGAAGCTCCCTGCTGCCGAGCTCCTGGGCCAAGCGGACCAGCTGCCGCGCCCGCCGGTAATAACCCGCCCCCTCCCAAACCTTGAGCACCTCCTCCTCCCCAGCGCAAGCAAGTTCCCTCAAGGTTGGGAATCTCTCCAAGAAGCGGTGGTAGTAGTTGAGGGCCTGGTCCACCCGCGTCTGCTGAAGCAGGACCTCAGCAACCAAGATGGCGTAGGGGTCGCGGGTTTGCCGCCACGGCAAGGGGCGCTTGTTCTTGGCGTACCAAGCCAAAAGCTTTTTCTGAAAAGCACCGGTCCGTCCGGGCACGGCCCAAGGATAACCCCTCGGGTTGGGAGGCCGAGGCCGGTCCGCTACCATGGGGCCAAGGAGGGGTTATGGAAGAGCGCAAGAAACTCACAATCCCGGATCTGCAGGCCATGGTGGAGCGGGGAGAGAAAATCACGTTTCTCACAGCCTACGACTATCCCACGGCGTTGCTCGAGGACCGGGCGGGGATGGACATGATCTTGGTGGGGGACTCGGGAGCGATGTGCCTTTTGGGGCACAAGTCCACCTTGCCCGCCACGATGGATTTCATGGTCACCATCACCGCGGCGGTTTCCCGGGCTGCAACCCGGGCGTTTGTGGTGGGGGACATGCCGTACATGTCCTATCAGCCCTCGGACGAGGTGGCCATCCAAAACGCGGGGCGGTTCATCGCCGCGGGCGGGGCGGACGCGGTCAAACTGGAGGGCGGAGCCCGCATGGCCGACCGGATCCGGGCCATCGTCAAGGCCGGAATTCCTGTGATGGGGCACATTGGGCTCACGCCCCAGGCGGCGAGCATGATCGGGGGGCTCAAGGCCCAAGGCCGCTCGGCCCGGGCCGCCCAAGCCCTCCTCGACGACGCCCAGGCCTTGGAAGAGGCCGGGGTGTTCGCCATCCTCCTTGAGGCCATTCCTGCCAAGGTGGCCGAACTCATCGTGGAGCGGTCCAAAGTGATCGTGCTCTCCATCGGCTCCGGTCCGGCCTGCCATGGCCAGCTCCTCATCGTCCACGACATTTTGAGCCTCTTTGAGGCCTTCACCCCCAAGTTCGTGAAGAAGTACGCCGACGTGGCCTCGGTGATGCTCCAAGCTTTCCAGAACTACATCAAGGACGTCAAAGCCGGGAAGTTCCCTGCACCCGAGCACACCTACGCGATCCCCAAGGAAGAGTGGGAGGCCTTGGCCGAGATGGCGAGACGGTCGACCAAGGGCTCGTAGACGGAAAGAGTCCACCCTTGGGCTGCGGGGTTGAGGAGGTGAACCGTGATCCTGGCCAGCGAGCTGCGGGTAGGGATGACCCTTTCCCTTCACGGACAGCTGTTTCGGGTGGTGGAGGCCGTGCGGCACGCAGGTACCGCCCAGCAGAAGGGATTCGTGTCGGCCAAACTGCGCAATTTGCGGACAGGGACCCTCACCGAACAGCGCTTGCGCCCCGACGACCCTCTCCCCGAGGTGGACCTCGACAAGCGCCCCATGGAGTACCTGTACTCCGACGGCGAGGCCTTCTACTTCATGGACCCCACGACCTTCGACCAAGTCGCGGTCCCAAGCGCCCTGATCGGAGAGAACGCCGCATTCCTCCGAGCCAACGAGCGGATCCTTCTCGAGCTGTACCAAGGTGAGCCGGTGGCCGTGGTCTTCCCCGACACGGTGGACCTCCGCGTAACCCGCACAGCCCCACCCCTCCGCGACAAGGAAAGCCACGTGCACAAGCCAGCAGTCCTGGAGAACGGCTTGGAGGTCTTGGTACCCCAGTTCGTGAGGGAAGGTGACGTGGTGCGGATCAACGTGCACACCCGAACCTACGTGGACCGGGTGGCCAAAGGAACCTGAGGGAGAAAGCCCCCTGAGAGGTGAGGAACCCGATGGCCCCAAACACCACGATCTTCTACTTCAGCGGGACCGGGAACTCCCTGGTCTGCGCCCAAGCGCTGGCCCAGGGCTTGGGGAACGCCAGAGTTCTCCCTCTGGTGGCTTTCCGGGAACAGACCAGAATCCTGGTGGAGGCCGACCGGGTGGGGATCGTGTGCCCGGTGTACTTCGACACCCTCCCCCTCATCGTCCGGGAGTTCCTGCCCAAGCTGGATTTGTCCCAAGCCCGGTACGTGTTCCTCGCGGTCACGATGGGCGGGTTCCCTGGGCTGGCCCTCGTGCACGGCCAAGAGATTCTGGCCAGGTCCGGTGCTAACCTTCACGCCGGCTTCGCCGTGCGGATGTACCCCAACTACATTGCGGCCTACGACCCCCGGAAGCTTGGGTCCCAGGTGAGGATGGAGCGCAACCTGGCCAAGGCGGTTCCCAAGATCGTCGCAGCCGTCCGGGCCGAACAACGGGTGCCCGTGCGGTCCTCCCTGACCGGAAGGGTGTTTTTCGCGGCCTTGGGCCGAAATTTCCTGGCCACATGCCGCACGCGCGACCGCTCGTTTTACGCCGATAGCCGTTGCAACGGATGTGGAACGTGTGTCCAGGTGTGTCCCGTGGGCAACGTGGAATTGGACCAAGGGTACCCCCGGTGGCTCGGCCGCTGCGAACAGTGCCTGGCCTGCCTTCACTTCTGCCCCACAGAGGCAATCCAGATTCGGGGAAGGCCTACCCAGCGGCGTGGGCGGTACCACCACCCCCAGGTGACGGTCGCGGAGATCGCCACCCAACGCCTGCTCCCACCTTCCCTATGACCCTCTCTTCGGTGGCCTTCACTCCCCCTTCACAGCCTCTCCACACCTGTTCCATCGCCGCGCGCTAGCTTTGGCTCCCAACCCTAACTTCAGGAGGCGACATGACAGCAACCGGGAAAAGAGTCTGGATCGTGTTAACGTTGGGGACCCTCCTCGCCGGAGGTCTGTTTGGGGTGGCTACTACGCAGAGCCGGACGTCTTTGCTGGCCGAGCTTTACGCTGCGGAGGTCCCCGCCGAAGGCACAGAAACGTTCTACGGCCTTCCCTTGAATTGGGAAAACGCTCAGCAGTTCGCCACCTGGTACGACGAAATCGAGCTGACCTCCAAAGAGGCGAAGGTTTTGGACCAAGCGCTTTCCCCCCTTCAGGCGCCGTGCTGCGACGACAACCCCTTGGCCAAATGCTGCTGCGAGGTCGGGGGACTTATTTGCAACATCGTGCGCACGGCCCGTGGGCTGGGGAAGTACTTGGTGCGCTCTGGATATGCGGCCGAGCAGGTTACCCAGGCGATGGACCAGTGGTTGCGGTTCATCCACGGGGACTACTACGTGGCCAAAGCCCTGGTGGCCCGGAAGGAGAACCCCTTGAGGTATGGGTTGTTCAAACCGGAGAACGGGGCCTGCTACCGGGGTTTGTGCAACGTGGCCTTGAAAGCCGGCGGCTGCGGAGGGATGGGTAAGGAAGTGTTGGTGGAGCCCCAGAAGGGCTGAACAAGGGGTCAAGAAAGGGATTGGGGGCCCAGGCCCCCTTTCTCTTGGGGGTTGACAGGCGGGTTTCGGAGCGTAACATCTATCTGCGTTATGCATATAGAAGAGAAAAGTCACTCCCCCCGTCCTCATCCCTGCTGCCCCTCTGGGGCCGCCCGAGTCCGGGGGTTGGCCCAGGCCTGGGCTCTGTTGCAGCTCGCCCGCTGCCCGGCTTACGGCTACGAGCTCTTGGAGCGGATGGCCGACGAACCCGGGGCTCCGGGCACCGACCCTGGCTTCCTTTACCGCACGCTCCGGGCCCTGGAGGAAGATGGTCTTGTCCGCTCGTCCTGGGACACAGGCGGATCAGGCCCTGCCCGGCGAATGTATGCCATCACTGACCTGGGTCAGGAAGCCCTCGACGCTTGGGCTGCCCACTTCCGCCGAACCCAGCACCAACTCGCTCGGTTTCTTGAGGACTACACGACTTTAAGGTCAAAAGGAGGTGAGAAAGGTGCGTCACTACGAAAACGATGAGTGCTGCTGCGGCCGCGACGACCGCCACCATCACCACCTCTACCGGCATGGGTCCTGTTGTTGTTGCTGCTGCTGCGAAGGCTCCCACCACCTCACCTGCGGCTGCGGGGGCGAGCGGCCATTCCGCCGGCGCTACCGGAGCCGCGAGGAGAGGATCGCCGCGCTCGAAGCCTACTTGGCGGACCTGCAAGCGGAAGCCAAGGGCGTCGAGGAAGAAATCGCCCGTCTTCGCACCCAATCCGCGAGCTAATGAACTGACCTCCTGGGGGGACTCTCCTCAGCCCTGCGGCGCTTCCCGGGAGTCCCCCCGGAGCTTTGACATCAAGCGCTGCACTTAGGATGCGGTGGAAAGACCAACGAAGAGCTAGGGCACCCGCACAGCAAGCTGCAGAGCAGGCACCGCAAGCAGACACTCCGAAAAAACCACTTTTCCCCCGTCGATGGCCCCGGCCGGGCACGTCCGGGTGCACAAGCTGCAACCACCGCAACCCCGGTTCGCCCGAACTCCAAACAAGCTGAACCGGGAGACGAGCGACAGAACAGCCCCACAAGGGCAAAGGAAGCGGCGGAAGCGGACGAAACAAGAACACGGAAAAGAGGGCAAAGCCCGCGGTGAAACCCATCGTAGCCGCTGTCCCGGACCACGCAAACAGTGGTTTGAACGGAGAAAGGTCCGCAAAGGCCACGGTGTGCAGGACCCGCACCACCAGGTACCCAAGCACCACGTAGCGCAGCCAGTTCAGCACGCGCCAGACTCTGTACAAAAGGCGCGGGGCCCACCGGCGCCTGTGCAACACCTCCTGCAGGGCTCCGAAGGGGCTAACATTCCCACAGAACACCCGTCCAAAGAGCAAGCCCCCCAGCACCGGAAGAAGGAACGTCAAAATACAGCCGGTGTTAGCCTTGAAAAACACATTCTGAACCGCGGCCGTCGGGCAAAGAAACCCACCCAAGGCGAACCCCAAGACGGGCACCCAGACCGCCAAGAAAACCTTGCCTAGCCACGGGCGGCCGAAGAACACCAGGGCCCCGGCAACGACCAAAAACCCCGCCAAGAGCCCCAACTTGAGGGCCTGGTCGTGAACAAAGAACGATTGGGGAGAAGGGGGGTGCGTCGCGTATGCCCGAGGTCCGGGAGGAAGCCCAAACTGCACCTCCCCTGCAAATCCCCCCAAGGAGAGGGCCAAAGCCCAGCTGGCTGCCGCGATCAAGGCGATGGCCAGAAGGCGAGTCTGCACACGCTCAGCTCGCCGCTTTCAGGTACGGGTCGTACCTCTAGAAAAGCCGGTCACCCACAAGGAGCAAGGCCACACGCTCCTTGTCAACAAGAACGTAGTACAGACGCACCTCCACGGTCCGTCCCGCGAGCGAAGGGGGCACTTCCGGCACAGCCACACGGACCTCGCCCATGGCAAGGGCGTTGTCCTTCAGCGTGGCCTTGCCCTGCACCGATTGCACGGCGTACTCGACCGGCAGGGTGAAGGGGTACGTTCCGTTCCTGGCTTGGGACCAAGAGCCCTCTTGGGCAGGTGCCCCAATCTTGATGGGCAGAACCCTCTCCTCGTATTCCTCTCTTTTGCACGTCTGGGAGACCTGAGGTAGCCATTCCCCGGGTCGGCCCAGAAGAGAACGAGCCACTTCTCAACCACGTTGGGCTGGACTTCTTTCTAGGCTGTTTGGGCCACGATCTGCACCTGGGAGGTAGAAAGCGCGTACGCGTCGGTGCTAGGCAGCTTGCGACTGGCGTGGGTGTTGTACACCCGGATACCCACTTCCCCCGCGGCCCCCAGGGGCGCGCTGATCGAAGCGTACCTGAACACAAAGTCACAACACCGAGGTTGGTGGTTTCGCCAGAGTGGACAAGGCGCCTGACAAGAACGTTCGCAGCATCGACTCCTCCTTATGTGCCACTTCAGTTTGCCGGCAAGGTTCGACTCCGGCCGTGGAGATTTCTTGCAGGCTGGTCGCAAGGCTGGAGGATGTCTCCGTCAGGACTGCAGCTTTTCCACAATGAAGTACACGGCCACGCCGAAGGCCACCGCCACGTTGAGGGACTCCTTGACCCCATATTGGGGGATTTCCCACACCAGGTCAGCGGTGCGAAGGATGTGTGGGTGCACGCCGGTGACCTCGTTGCCCACCACCAGGGCCAAGGGGAAGTGGGCGGGGTGGACCTCCTGGATGGGGGTGCTCCTGGGTGTGACCTCCAGGGCCGCTATTCGGTACCCCTCCCCCCGTAGGAGGGAAACGGCCTCGGTGATGTCCTCGAAGTACCGCCAGGGGACAAGGTCGGCTGCTCCCAGGGCGGTCTTCCTCACCCCGGGGTGGGCGGGGCGGGGGGTGATGCCGCACAGCACAAGCTCGGAAATATATGCGCACTCAGCGGTGCGGAACATGGAGCCCACGTTGTAAGCGCTCCGGATGTTGTCCAACACCCCAACCACAGGGAAGCGGACCCCGGTTCGCTTCTTGCTGAGCCCCTTCTGAGCCGTCCTTTCCAGCCGTGCCGCCTTTTCCGTATTCACCAATACCAGCTTCCTAGGCGTATACCGCTTCCGCCAGCTTCACCCCTCGAAAGGACCAATTCAAGGGGAGCCAGGGCAGAGTAGCCACGACGACCTGCTTAGCCCTCTCATCGAGTTCCTCTCCCTCGGCCAAACCGGGACGGTGCCCTTGTTCTCCCCGACAGCCTCAGGATTGGCCTGCACCTTGAGGAGCCGCCGACTTGAGCCCCCTGGCCGCGACTCCCCCTGTACAACGTTTCCCTAGGCGCATGCGAACTCCCCCCCCGCCGCCGAGGACAGCAGGGAAGAGTGGAGTTGGCTCCCCGGATCTTGCCCTTCCTTGCGAGGGTTGCCCTTCGAGGGCTCGCGGGGTTCCCGGCAGGGCCGCTTGTGGAAACCCCGGGAAACCCGGGTATCCTTGAGCAGGAACACATTCGCGTCCTATCCTAGCTGGAGCGCGAAGTGCAATCCCAAAAGGAGGAAGTGATGATCGAGATCCGTTGGCATGGACGGGGAGGCCAGGGAGCGAAGACGATCTCCCAGATCCTCGCCCGGATCAACCTGCGGCACGGCCAGTACGCCCAGGCCTTCCCGGAGTTCGGACCGGAGCGGTCGGGCGCCCCCATCCGTGCCTACAACCGCATTGCCGACAAGCAGATCATCATCCACTCCGGGGTGTACAACCCCGACGTGGCCGTGGTGATCGATGAATCCCTTCTGTACTCCGAAAACCCCACGGCAGGGCTCAAACCCGGTGGGGTGTTGGTCGTCAACACAGCCTGTTCTCCCGAGGAAATCCGCCAGCGGGTGGGATTCCCCGGGCGCATCGTTACTGTGGATGCCGACAAGATCGCAAACGAGAAGGGCACGGGGTTTGCCAACGTGCCGATGTTGGGGGCGGTGGTGGCCCTGCTGGGTGTGGACTTGGCCCTGGCCGAGGACGAGCTGCGCCAGGCCCTGGGCGAACGCATGTCCGGGGCGGTGTTGCAAAAGAACCTGGACGGCTTTCGCGCCGGGTACTTGGCGGCCAAGGAGGTGTACGTTGCCGGCTGAACTCAAGACGTGGAAAGAGTTGCCGCTCGGCGGCGTGGTCCCCGGGGGGACAACTCCAGAGATCAACAAGACCGGAAGCTGGCGAGCCGAGCGGCCCATCTGGCACGAGGACAAGTGCATCCAGTGCCTCCAGTGCTGGCTCCACTGCCCGGACGACTCCATCCTCACAAAACACCAGAAGATGGTGGGGATCGACTACGACCACTGCAAGGGCTGCGGGGTGTGTGCAGCCATTTGCCCCAAGGACGCCATCACCATGATCCCCGAGAGGGAGGGCCAATGCGGAAAGTGATGACTGGACACAAAGCCGTGGCCGAGGCCATGCGCCAAATTGAACCGGACGTGGTGGCGGTCTACCCCATCACCCCCCAGTCGGAAATCGCCGAGTACTACGCAGAGTACGTCCACGACGGGATTGTCCACACGGAGCTTGTGCCGGTGGAAAGCGAGCACTCGGCCATGTCCGCCTGCATCGGGGCGGCCGCCGCTGGGGGACGCGTCATGACCGCCACCTCCTCCCAAGGGTTGGCCCTGATGGTGGAGATGGTGTACATCGCCGCCGGGTTGCGCCTGCCCATTGTGATGGCCCTGGCCAACCGGGCCCTCTCCGCCCCCATCAACATTCACTGCGACCACTCCGACGCCTACCTCACCCGGGATGCTGGGGCGTTCATGATCTTCTGCGAGTCCGCTCAAGAAGCCTACGACTACACCTTGATGGCCCAGAAGATCGCCGAGCACCCCAAGGTGCGGCTCCCGGGCATCGTCAACCTCGACGGGTTCACCCTAACCCACACCGCGGACGTGGTGGAACCCCTGGAGGACGAAGCGGCCAAAAAGTTCGTGGGGGACTACCAGCCCTTCTCCCCCATGCTGGACGTGGATCGCCCCTCCACCTGGGGGGCGTTTGCTATGCCCGATTACTATTTCGAGCTCAAACGCGCCCAGCAAGCGGGAATGGAAGAGGTACCGGCTGTGTTTCTCCACACCCAGGAGGCGTTCGCCAAGGTGGCTGCCCGCGGGTACCGAGGTTTCTTTGAGGGTTACCGCCTGAACGACGCGGAACGGGCCCTGGTCCTCATGGGCTCCACTGCCGGGACGGCCAAGGTGGTCGTGGACGAGCTGAGGGCCCGCGGGGAGAAGGTGGGCCTTCTCAAGATTTGGTTGTGGCGGCCCTTCCCCTACCGGGAAGTGGCCCAGGCTTTGGCCCACGTGAACAAGGTAGCGGTGATGGACCGGGCCCTGTCCTTTGGGGCCATGGGGACCCTGTACAACGACGTGTGCGCCGCCCTGGTGCACGAAAAGAACAAGCCCGCACTCGTCAACTACATCTACGGCTTGGGCGGCCGCGACGTGTCCACCGACCACATCCTCCATGTGTTCCAGGACCTCAAAGAAGCCCAGCCCGCGCACACGTTGCGCTTCGTGGGCCTGCGGGAGTAAGGAGGACAAGATGCCCAACATCAAGACCCTGGCCCAACGGGAAGAGAAGCAGGTGCGGTTCACCTCCGGGCACACCCTGTGCGCGGGGTGCGCCGAGCCCATGGCGGTGAGAACCGTGCTCAACGCCATACCCGATCCGGTGGTGGTGGCCAACGCCACAGGGTGCTTGGAAGTGGCCTCCAGCCGGTACCCCGGATCGGCCTGGAACGTGCCCTGGATCCACGTGGCCTTCGAGAACGCGGCGGCGGTCATCGCTGGAGTGGAAGCCGCCTACAAGGCCCTCAAGCGGGCCGGAAAGATCACCCGCACCATTCGATCTGTCGCCTTCGCCGGAGACGGAGGTACCTACGACATCGGGTTGCAGGCCCTCTCTGGGACCCTGGAGCGCGGCCACGACATCCTCTACGTGTGCATCAACAACGAGGCGTACATGAACACGGGTGTTCAGCGGTCCAGCGCCACCCCCCGCTGCGCTGCGGCCACCACCTCCCCCGTGGGAGAGGAAATCCCGGGCAAACCCCAGGACCGCAAGGACCTCACGGAAATCGTGGTCTCCCACCACATCCCCTACGTGGCCCAGGCCTCTGTTTCCAACCTCATCGACCTGGCCAACAAGGTGGAGCGGTCGCTGCAGTTCACGGGGCCCAAGTTCCTCAACGTGTTGGCCACCTGCCCGTTGGGGTGGCGCACCCCCCGGGCCAGCGCGATCGACCAGGCTAAGCTCGCCGTGGAGACCCGGTACTGGCCCCTGTACGAAGTCGTGGAGGGCAAGTACCGCATCACCTACAAGCCCAAGAAGCCCCTGCCGGTGGAGGAGTGGCTGAAGACCCAAGGGCGGTTCCGTCACCTGTTCCGCGACGAGAAGGGCAAGGAAAGGATCGCGGAGTTCCAGGCCGCGGTGGACCGGCACTGGGAAGAGCTGGTCAAAAAGGAACAGTGTCTTTCCGGCGTTCAGGAGCAAGGGTAAGACGTGCGCGGCCCAGGCCGTGGTGGTTCCTCCTGGGCCGCGATGTTCTTCTGGGCGCGGCGGTAGGGGCCGCCGCAGGCGCTGGTTTTCGGGACCTGGCCTTCGGCACCGCCGCCGGGGCCCTCGTGGGCCTGCTGTTGAGCCTCTACTTTCGCCTGCGCACCCGCTAGGGCAGGGGCTCGAACCGAGCCTGGAAAAACCGCAGCCGCTCGGGTTCGTACACCATCTTCAAGCCCCGGATCTTTTCCCGCTCTTCGTACAGGGCCATGCAACTCTCGGCCACCACGTCCATGTGGAGGTTCGTGTACACCCGGCGGGGGATGGCCAAGCGCACAAGCTCTAGTTTGGGCACGCGGTGGTGGCCGGTCTTGGGGTCCCGCCCGGCGGAAACGATGCCCCGCTCCATCCCCCGCACCCCGCTGTCCACATACAGGGCCGCGGCCAGGGCCTGAGCGGGGAACTGCTCCTGGGGGATGTGGGGCAAAAACCTCTTGGCGTCGATAAAGACTGCGTGGCCCCCGATGGGCACCACGGTGGGAATCCCCGCCGCCAACAGCCTGTTCCCCAAATACTCCACCTGCTTCACCCGGAAGGCGATGTACGCGTCCTCCACCATCTCGTAAATGCCCCGGGCGATGGCCTCCATGTCCCGCCCGGCCAACCCCCCGTAGGTGTGAAGTCCTTCGTACACCACCACCATCTCTTTGGCCCGGGTGAAAAAATCCTCGTTGTTGGTGGCGATGAACCCCCCGATGTTCACCAGGTTGTCCTTTTTGGAGGACATGGTGATGCTTTCCGCGTAGCTCATCATCTCCCGCAAGATTTCCCGCACGGGCTTGTTTTGGTAGCCCGGCTCGCGCTGCTGGATGAAGTAGCAGTTTTCCACGGCCCGGGTGGCGTCGAAGATGATGGGGATGTTGTACTGGCGGGCCCACTGGGCCACCTGGCGGAGGTTGGCCATGGAGAAGGGCTGGCCCCCAGCCATGTTCACGCACGGGGCGATGGAGAGGTAGGCGATGGACTGGGGACCTTTCTCCCGCACCAGCCGCTCCAGCTTGTCGATGTCCACGTTGCCCTTGAAGGGGTGGCGACTCTGGGGGTCGTGGGCTTCATCAGTGATGCAGTCGTAGAAAATTCCCCCGGCGAGCTCGATGTGCTCCCGGGTGGTGGTGAAGTACATGTTCATGGGCACGTACTGGCCGGGTTTGATGCGCAAGCGGGAGGCGATGTGCTCGGCCCCCCGACCCTGGTGGGTGGGGACCACGTACGCAAACCCGTAGACTTCGTGGACAGCCCGCTCCAGGTTGTAGAAGTTGCGGGAGCCGGCGTAGGCTTCGTCCCCCACCATCATCCCCGCCCACTGGTTGTCGCTCATGGCCGAGGTGCCGGAGTCCGTAAGGAGGTCAATGTACACGTCCTCGCTGCGCAAAAGGAACGTGTTGTACCCCGCCTCCTTGATCTTCTGCTCCCGGTACTGCCGCGTGGTCATCCGCAGCGGTTCAACGACCTTGATCTTGTACGGCTCAGCGACGGTGCGCTCCCTCACGGGTTCTTCCTTTCTAGTTCTGGAACCCCAGGTCTGAGGTCCCCACGGATGTGCAGCCGCTACTAAGTCCCGGCGCCTGGGGAGTGTACCCCCACACGCTCAAAGGAGAAACCCACGTTCACCACTCATCCGATTGAGGCGTGAGTTCCAGGGCCTCAGGGAACTCCCGCGTGGCACCACCACTGTACGTGCATGGGGACTCAGGGCCATCAACGCCCTGGCCAGAGCTCCTTCTCCAGCCACCCCGGGCAGGCTTTCCCAACAGTCAAGGAGCGATCTCGAGAGCGAGGGCTTCCGGCTCGGGCTCTATTGAGCCTACGCGGGGTTGGGGACAGGGGCAATCTCCGGCCGGCTGCACAGACGTCCGGAGGTCTTGCCCCTCAAGAACCGATACTCCACCTTGTCCCCGGCTTTCAACTGCTCAAATAGGCTCTTGGCCACCTCCACGCGCTCCGCGCTCACTTTGCCCTCTTTGTCCACCGTGACCGTCACGTAGTACGCCTCCTCCTGGACGATCGTGGTGACGGTAACCGTGCCGGGGTTGGAACCCGGGCACTTGGGGCAGCCCCCGGCGGGCTGGGTGGTGGTCACCGTCCGCTCCCGCATCACCACCTGTTTATCGCTGATTGTGGCTGGAAGCCTGACGAGTTCCGCGTCGCGACACTCGCTGATCACCACAGCCCCCATGACGATCACGGCGCCCACTATGGCAAGCACCAGGAACAAGTTGAACGGGTTCATGGGGGGAGCGTACCCCTTCCCAAGCCTCTGCCGCAACCTCAGTGGACCAAGCTACACTATGCCACCGTGGAAGCGATCCTAGCCGGGCTTACCCCCGAACAAAGAGAAGCCGTGACGCATCGATTTGGGCCCCTGTTGGTTTTGGCCGGGGTGGGAACGGGCAAGACCACGGTGATCTCCCGGCGGGTGGCCTACCTCATCGAGGGGGGGTTGGTGGACCGCCCCAGTCAACTCCTGGTGTTCACCTTTTCCAACCGGGCCGCGGAGGAAATGCTGGATCGGGCGTTCGAATGGGTGAGGTACTCGGCCCTGGACGCCTGGGTCGCCACCTACCATTCGGTGTGCGAGCGGATCCTCCGGGAGAACGCCTTGCTGGCCGGCCTTCCCCCCGACTTCAAGGTGCTGGACGAGTGGGATCAGCGCCTGTTCGTCCTGGATCGCCTGACCAAGTTCCCCCTTCGCCAACTCCGCCCCAAACTACTTCGCCAGCCCCTGCGCTTCCTCCACCCCCTGCTGAACTTGGTCAGCCGGGCCAAGGATGAAGCGGTTGGGCCCGAGGCCTACCAACGCTGGCTTAGCGATGCCCACGATCGGCTCCCTTCCCAGGAGCGGGACCTCCATGCGGAGCTCCTCGCCTTCTACGAGGCCTACCAGGAGATGCTCGCCCAGGAGGGGGTGGTGGACTTTGGCGACTTGGTCCTCCGCGCCGTTGCCCTGCTGGAGAACCAAGAAGGGTTGAGGGACAGCTACCAGCGTCGGTTCCCCTTTGTCCTGGCCGACGAGTTCCAGGACACCAGCCGCGCCCAGCTCCGCCTGGTGGAACTCCTCGGGGGCCACGGGAACGTCACCGCTGTGGGCGACGATGACCAAGCCATCTACGGGTTCCGCGGCGTCCCCTGGGACAACCTGCTCGCCTTCTTGCGCTCCTTTCCCCAAGCCAAAGTCGTTACCCTGACCGAGAACTTCCGCTCCACGCAAAGCGTGCTGGACGCGGCGATGCGGCTCATCCGCGCCAACGCCCACAGATTGGAAGCCTTGGCCCTGCGGGGCGAGCTCAGCTACGGAATCACCAAGGAGCTGGTCTCCAGGGTGGGATCGGGCAGTCCTCCCTGCCACCGCCACTTCCCCACCGTGGGCGAAGAAGCCGAATTTGTGGCCGACAAGATCCGCGAGCTTCACCATGACGGCATCCCCTACAGCGATATGGCGATCCTGTACCGCAACCGGTACCGCCCGGATCCTTACCTGCGGGCGCTCTCGGACGTGGGGATGCCTTGGACCCTCTCCGGCCGGTTCCGGGCCGGGCTTTTTGACCAAGAGGAGATCAAGCTCCTTCAAGCGTTTCTCCGGGCCGTGGCCGATCCGGGGGACAGCCAGGCCCTGTACCATCTGTTGGGTTCCCCGATCTACCGGATGCCCGGCGAGGACTTGGCCACCCTCACAGCCCGTGCCGCCCGGGAGCACCACCCCCTCCGTCAGCTCCTCGTGCAAGCCCTCGACCAAGGCCAGCTCTCACCCCAAGGACAGCAGGCGGGAAGCCGAGCCCTGGCCGACCTCACCTTCTGCCAAGACCTCGCCCGCACCCAAACCACCGGGCGGGTCCTCTACGCTTTCCTTGCCGAGCGAACGGGCTACCTCCAGGCCCTGGCCCAGTCCAGCGAGCCCCGGGCAGCCGCCCAGTTGGAGAACATCGCCGCCTTCTTTGAGCGGGTAATCAAACGGTTCGAGGACGTGGCCGGCCAGGACCGGGTGCCCTGGTTTGTGCAGTACGTGGAGCAGCTCCAGGAACTGGGGTGGGACCCCATGGTGGGCGAAGCCGAGCCGGGCGCCGATGCGGTTCAAGTCCTGACGTTCCACCAGGCCAAGGGCATGGAGTTTGAAGCCGTTTTCCTCACAGGACTTGTGGAGGACTTCTTTCCCGGCCGCCTCATCCGCCCCTCCTGGGCGTTGCCCCAGGACCTGGTGGGCGAGGCTCTCCCACCGGAGCTCCTCCACGTGGAGGAGCAGCGCCGGCTGGTGTACGTAGGAATGACCCGGGCCAAGCGCCACCTGTACCTTTTCTCGGCCGATGACTACCGAGCCCCCGGGGAGGAACCGCGAAAGAGAGCAGCCAAGGTGTCCCGGTTTGTGGAAGAGGCGTTGGGGTCCGAGGCGATCGCCGGTCGAGGGGTCGCTGCCGGGCCGGTAGCGCGCATCGTACGGTCAGGGCGCAGGCCGGAGCCGCTCCCCCCCAGCACCCAAGTGCGCCTCCCCCTTCAGCTCTCGTTCCGCCAGGTGGACGATTGGCTCACCTGCCCCCTCAAGTACAAGTACGTGCACCTGTTGCGCGTGCCCATCCGCCTCCACCCCGTCGTGAACTTAGGGAACGCTGTGCACCAAGCGATCCAGGCCTACAACCTGGTCCGGGCCCAGGGCGAGCGGGTCCCTGTCGAACAGTTGCTCGAATTGTTCCGCCGGGCCTGGCGCTCCGAAGGGTTCCTGTCCAAGGAGCACGAACAAGAGCTCCGCCAGCACGGCGAGGAGTGCGTGCGCTGCTTTCATCGCTTTGAGGAGGGCAACTCGGGACGCCCGACCCACGTGGAGAAGTTCTTCGCTTTCACCGAGGGCCAGGCCAAGGTGATTGGGTACTGGGACCGCGTGGACGAGACCCCTGAAGGAACAACCATCATCGACTACAAGACCTCGGACGTGGACGAGGAGCGAGCCGCGGACCGACGGGCCAAGGAGTCCTTGCAGCTAGCCATCTACGCCCTGGCCCATGCCCAGCTGGTGGGGCAGCCCCCCGCCGCGGTGCAGCTCCGCTTCCTCACCCCCGAGGTGATCGTGGGAAGGTACAAGCCCACCCCGAGCTTTCTCCAGCGGGCCCGGGAAGCGATCCAGGAGGCCACCCAAGGGATCCTGGGGCAGGATTTTGCCCCTCGACCCTCGTACATGGCGTGTTCGGGGTGTGCCTACCGCTCCATCTGCCCCCACGCCCTGCCCTTGTGACCCCGACTTCAACGGCAACTACAATAGGCGCACGGAAGGAGTCAAATATGAAAAGGGACCGGTGCGGGGAACTCCGACGCTCAGCAGTAGGCCAGAGGGTCACGTTGGCCGGTTGGGTCCATCGGATTCGTGATTTGGGCAGCATCACCTTTGTGGACCTCCGGGATAGCTCGGGCGTCGTGCAGGTGGTCCTGCGCGGTGTGGAAGAAGGCCACCGCCTGTCCCGGGAGGATGTAATCCTGGTGTGCGGGGAAGTGCGCCCGCGGGAAACCCCCAACCCTCAGCTCCCCACAGGGGAAGTGGAAGTGGTGGCCGAGCGCCTCACGGTGCTGGCCCAAGCCAAACCGCTGCCGTTCTCCGTGGAGGAGGACGAAGTGCAGGCCAGCGAGGAGACCCGGCTGCGGTACCGGTTTTTGGATCTCCGGCGGCCGCGGCTGCAGCGAGCCCTCCGCCTTCGCCACAAGACGTGCCTGGCCATCCGCGAATACCTGGACCGGGCAGGGTTCATCGAGGTGGAAACGCCCATGCTTACCCGTTCCACACCCGAGGGGGCAAGGGACTTTCTCGTCCCCTCCCGCCTCAACCGGGGGACGTTCTATGCCCTCCCTCAATCCCCGCAGCTGTTCAAGCAGATCTTGGTCACCGCCGGGGTGGAACGGTACTTCCAACTCGTGCGGTGCTTCCGCGACGAGGACCTGCGCGCCGACCGCCAGCCGGAGTTCACCCAGTTGGACATCGAGCTTGCCTTCCTGGAGGACCCTGAAGAACTTTTCGCTCTGCTCGAGGGCCTCGTGGCCCACGTGTTCCGCCAGACCATAGGGGTGAACCTCCCAGCCCCCTTTCCCCGAATTTCGTACGACCAGGCCATGCTCCGGTATGGGTCGGACAAACCGGACCTGCGGTTCGGCCTAGAGATCCGCGACGTTGGGGACCTGTTCAGGGGGGCGGGGTTCCGGGTCTTTGAGGAGATCCTGGCCCGTGGGGGCGTGGTGCGGGCCCTTTCTGTGCCCGGCTGGTCTGAAAAATCCCGCACTGAACTGGGGAAGATCGAAGAGAAGGCCAAGGAGCTGGGCCTGACCGGGCTGGCGTGGATCAAGTGGGGGGAGGAGATCTCCTCCAGCCTGGGCAAGTTCGTGGGCGAAAGAGTGATTCGCCAAGTGCTGGAACGGGTTCAAGCCCAGGTGGGGGACCTCGTCCTCCTCACCGCAGGCCCAGAGGGCACCGTGGCCCCGGCTTTGGGGGAACTGCGCAAGAGGCTGGCCCACGAGGCGGGCCGGGTACCCTCCGACGCTTGGGCGTTGGCCTGGATCGTGGACTTCCCCTTGTTCAAGCGGTCGGAGGGTGGGACCCTGGAGTCCGAGCACCACCCGTTCACCTCGCCCAAGGACGAGGACCTGGACCGACTGGAGACCGATCCCCTCGGGGTGCGGGCCAAGTGCTACGACCTCGTAATGAACGGGGTTGAGCTGGCCTCGGGCTCGATCCGGATCCACCGCCGGGACCTGCAGGAGAGGATTTTCCAGCTCCTGGGGATCGGTCCGGCGGAGGCCGAGCGCCGGTTTGGCTTCTTCTTACGCGCCTTGGAGTATGGCGCTCCCCCCCACGGAGGCATCGCCTTCGGATTGGACCGCTGGGTGATGATGATGGCCGGCGAACCTTCCATTCGCGAGGTGATCGCCTTTCCCAAGACGGCGACCGGAACCTGCCCTCTCACCGGGGCCCCGGCCGAAGTGGACGAGGCCCAGCTGAGGGAACTGGGGATTCGTCTGGAGCGATGAACCGCAGGCAGGTTGTTTTTCTCGGGGCTGTGGTGGTGCTGCTCCTCGGGCTGTTGGCCAGCGGTGTGGCCAGTATCCAGTGGCGCGGGGCCAGAGGAACCACGGGCCCAGACCTTTCCAGCGCTCCTCCCATGTCCCCCTCCCCACCGGCCCCGGAGTCCCTTCAGAGGCTCGTGCTAATCTTTCTTTACGTCATACTCGGTTTCGGCGTCCTTTGCTTGGTGATCGCTCTGGCCGTGCCCGACCTTCGCCGCACCGTCCTGCGGTACCTCCTGGCCAGCGTCCTCATCGCAGCGCTTCTCTTGTACCTGTACAACAGAACGCAACTGGAGGTGGAAGCGGTGCAGCCGGAGGACCAAGGGACAGGGGTCGCCGTGCCCGCACCTCCACCCTTGCCGGCCAAAGAGAGTGTGCCCGAGCCCCCCACTCCTCCGGACTGGGCGGTGTACGTCACTGCCCTGGGCCTGGCCGGAGGGGCCTTGTTCCTGGGTTGGCGGCTGTGGTTGCGCCGGATCCGCTCCCGGCAAGTGTGGGAACTGCGGGAAGCGGTGCACGAGGCGGTAACCAGCCTGGAACAAGGAGCCCCTTGGGCCGACGTAGTCATCCAGTGCTGGGACAAGATGATCCGGATTTTGTCCCGGAGGGTCAAAGGCATTGATGCGCCCCAGATGACCCCCAGGGAAGCAGCCTTGCATTTGAGAGCCCTGGGGTTCACCGAGGAAGCGATTGCCAAACTTACGGCGCTTTTTGAGGAGGTGCGCTACGGCCGCAAGGAGAGCGAACCACGAAGGGCCGAGGCCTTGGCCGCTCTTTCCGCGGTGGAGCGGGCGTACGGCTAAGGCCCGCTGGCTGCAGGTCGCCCTGGGCGTGGGGATAGCCCTCACGGTGCTCCTCGTGGCCCAGGGCGTAGCAGGCTTGCTCCTGGACCTGATTCTCCGGGTGTGGTGGTTTATTGACGGTCTGCCTCAAGGTTTCGTGTGGGGGGCGGTGTTCAGCGTTCTGGCGGTGGTGGTGGGGGTGGGCTTGCTCCGAAGGAGCAGGGGAACGGCTCCTGCTGGCGCGCGGGGGAGCCACAGGCCGACGGAGTTCGCTGAGCTGGTGGGGCTCCTGCGCAGAGCGGAAAGGTCGGCAGGGGCCCGGCGGGTGGTGGCCCGGCGGCTCACGCGTCTAGCCTGGGCCCTGCGTACGCACTTGGAGCCCGTCAACGAAGACCAGGCCTGGGCTGACCTAGATCAAGGCAAGTGGCCACGCCACCCCGATGTCGTGTGCGCTTTGAGCCCGGCCCGGGGGGCTGTGGCAGGCCCCCGACAACCCGGCTACGTCGAGACCGTGGAACGTGCGGTCCAAGCCTTGGGCGAATACGCCAAAGGAGGTTCGCTTGACCATTCGTGAAGTCGCCGAGCGGGGAGAGGCCATCCTCACCCAAGTGGAGAAGGTCATCGTGGGGAAGAGGGAGCCCCTCACCCTGATGCTGGGGGCCATCCTCGCCGGGGGCCACATCCTGGTCGAGGACTTCCCTGGGCTGGCCAAGACTTTGGCTGCCCGCTGCTTCTCCTGGACCCTGGGGCTCTCCTTTCGTCGCATCCAGTTCACCCCCGACCTTCTCCCGGCGGACATCGTGGGCACGCACGTGTTCCTCCGGGAAGAAGGCCGATTCGCCTTTCGCCCCGGCCCGATCTTCGCCCAACTCCTCCTCGCCGATGAGATCAACCGGGCCACGCCCAAGACCCAATCCGCCCTGCTGGAGGCGATGCAGGAAGGACAAGTCACGGTGGAAGGGGAAACCCACCCCCTCCCCCAACCGTTCGTAGTGATGGCCACCCAGAACCCCATCGAGTACGAGGGCACCTTTCCCCTGCCCGAGGCCCAGGTCGACCGGTTCCTCGTGCGACTGAAGTTCGGGTACCCCAAACCCGAGGAAGAGATGGAGATCCTGATCCGCCGCATCGCGCGCAAGAGGGAAGACGTTTCCCTCGAGCCGGTTGTCAAGGCTGAGCAAATCATGGCCATGCGCCAGGCCGTAGAAGAGGTCTACGTGGATCCGGATCTTCTCCGGTACATGGTGGACCTGGTGGCCCGCACCCGGCGCCATCCCTCGCTGGCTGTGGGGGCCAGTCCTCGGGGAAGCCTGGCTCTGCTCAAAATGGCCCGAGCCCGGGCGGCCTTGGCTGGACGGGACTACGTGATCCCGGACGACGTCAAGAGCGTGGCCATCCCCGCCTTGGCCCACCGGCTGATCCTGTCCCCCGAACTCTGGACCCGGGAGATCCGGGCCGAGGACGTGGTCAACGAGCTCGTGAGCCAAGTCCCTGTGCCAAAGGTGGCGTAGTGGGATCCGGCAAGGCCTGGGTCGAGCTCCTCGTCCTCACGGCCGTTCTCGTGGTGGGGTTTGCTTTTCGGGTCCCCGGGGTCGGTTTTCTCGCCGTGCCCCTGGCCTTCCACTTGGTGTGCGGACTGGCCAGCTCGGTTGGGTCAGGGCCGGGCGACTTGCAGGCCGAGCGGAAGCTCTCGGCCTCCCGGGTGTGGGAAGGAGAAGCCGTGGAAGTCGAGGTCCGGGCGGTTCACAGCGGACCACGGTTGGAACTGGTGCGGGTTCGGGATGGCCCTTACCTCGGGCTGGAAGTAGAACAAGGAGAACGGGAGGCCTGGCGGCGTGGGAAGGCGGGGGAAGAGGTTGTTCTCCGCTACAAGGTCCGGTGCCGCCGGGGCCTGTACCGCCTGGAAGTCCTCCACGTGGAAGCCTGGGATGTTCTTGGTTACGGGCGGAAGGTGGTCAAGGTCCCCTGTAGCCGGGTGCTCACCGTGTTGCCCAGGTACGAACGGTTGGGGGGGATCACGATCGCCCCGCGCAGGACTTTGGTCACCCATGGGACGGCCCGCTCCCGCCGCGGGGGGACAGGCGTGGAGTTTTTTGGGGTGCGGGAGTACCGCCCCGGGGACGAGCTGCGCCGCCTGAACTGGAAGGCCCTGGCCCGGTTGGGGGAGGCGGTGGTGGTGGAGTACGAGGAAGAACGGGCTGCGGACGTGGTCGTCGTCCTTGACGTTCGAGCCCGGGCCTACCGCGTCGCCCAAGCCCCGGAGCTCCTGGACTACGCGGTTCGGGGAGCAGCGGCCCTCACCCAGTTCTTCATTTCCCAAGGGCACCGTGTGGGCCTTCTCATGTACGGAGCGTACTTGGACTGGGTGGCCCCCGGGTACGGCCGCCGCCACGGGGACCGCCTCCTGCGGGAACTGGCCCGCGCCCGCTTGGGCACCTCCGAGGCCTTCGCTGAACTGGGGCGCCTGCCCGCTCAGCTCCTCCGACCTGGTTCACAAATGGCCCTGGTTTCCCCCCTTCTCCCTGGGGACGAGCAGGACCTGGGGGCCCTGGTGGCTCGGGGCTACAAGGTCCTGGTCCTTGTGCCCGACCGCCTTCCTCTCGAAGCTCGAGCCGCAGGCCAGGGGAGGTTCGCTGAGCTGGCCTGGAAGATCATGGCCTTGGAGCGCGACGTGTCCTTTCGGCGCCTGTACACCACAGGGGTTCGCCCCCTGATCTGGGACGTTCGCTACCCCTTGGCCCCTCAAGCCCGGGCGGCCTGGAAACGGATGCGATGATCCTCTCTTTCCTGGGATGCCTGGCCGGGTGCGCCTTGAGCTGGGCGGGACTGGGATTCCCCCGCGAACCCCTGGTGGCCGCTACACTCCTTGTCCCGAGTTTGTGGAGCCTTGGTCTTCTTTTTCGCCGTCGGGGTCTGCTCCACTGGGCCTGGTTCCTGGGAGTGGGACTGGCCAGCGTCACTGCGGCTCAGGGCCATCTGACCTGGGGCCTCGGGGCGATGGGTGCGTTTCTCTGGAGTTGGGACCTCGGTTGGGTCGAAGTCACGTTGACCGCCACCGACCCTGGCCGGCTCCCCAGGTGGATCCAGCATTACGTGGCCCGGCGAAGTGGAGCCATCGCGGCTGTTGGCTTGGGCCTCGGCTGGGGGTTCAGTCAGCTCCGCTTGGGCCTGCCCTTCTGGGGCCTGGTGGCTTTGGCCCTCGTCTTCTGGGCCGCGGTTTACTTCTTGATCCGGGCGATCCGCCTGTTCTACGGGGAGGGGGGCGACACCAAGGGAAAGCGGTCCTCGTCCCGGCCGATGAGGTAGGGCCAATCGAAGATCCCGTCGTTGTTGAGATCTGGGGCAGTGAAACCGGCCCAGAAGTTGCCCTTGACCCCGTCGTCCCAACTGGCTCCTCCGTCCGAGCGGGCCGGAACTTGGCACCCCAGGATCGTGTTCCGGGCGATCGTCAACCTCTCGGTGTACATCTCCACGAGGATCCCAACGTCGCAGTGGGCCACGATGGAACCTACAAGAAGGGAGTCCCGCGTGTTGCTGAACCACACGCCGATCTTGGCCCGCCTGACGAGGATCTTGGCCACCTCCACCTGGGAGGAAAACATCACCCGCACCCCCTCGTAGCACTCATCGATCGAGGCGTTGCGGATCTGCACAACTTCGCCCATGGTCACAGCGATGGCCGTGGCTGAACCCCGTATCACCACGTCCTCGATGACCACGTTCTTGGCGTTGACGATCTGGATGGCAGCCAACGTGGCGGATTCGATCTCCAGGTTGCGGAGGACCACGGGACGCCGGGTCCCCTGAATGAGGATTCCGTAGGGCGCTCCCCCCGCGTTGATCCGCCACCCCGAGATCACAAAGGGGTTCCCGAAGATCCCCAGTCCCCCGACCACCCCGTTGTCCTCGGTGAACTCCCCGTCGGAGCGGATGACGATGGGGTCTCGGGTCTGGCTTGCGGCCCCCAGCCCCACAAGGAGGCACAGTACCCCCATGACAAGCGATTTGCCCATGCGCAATCACCTACCTCACCCTAGTCCCCGGGGTTTGGTGGATCCAGGGCCTGTGTCCCTTGCCAAGGTAATGTGGGCTACCTTGGGGTTATACTCCCCCCAAGGTGGTGCGGATGCGCTTGGTTTTCTGTCTCCTTGCGGCCTGGGCGGTTTCGGCCCTGGGGGCTCCGCCTTTAACCCCCATGCCCTGGCGGTACGGGGTGGTGTACTGGGTAGGCGAAATGCCCCCGTACCCCAGCGCCATGATCAACTTCATCACCCACGGGGTGGAGCGGGCTTTGGGCTGGATGAACCTCGTTCCCTACCCCAAGCCGGACGAGGGCTGGGCAAGACCCTTGGAGATCCACGCCTCCGATCGGGCTGAGGCCAAAGCCCAGCTACCTCCCGACTTCTCCGGTGCCGTAGTTCCCGGGCCTCAACCCCAGACCTTTTGGGCCCTCCACCCCCTTCGCTATCAAGAGCGAGAAATCCCGCCCCTGGTCGTGGCAATCTTCCCCAACGTGGGGTTTTTCCAGGACGCCCTAGGCCACTACGGAGCGGCAGGGGGCCTGTCCATCCCCCATCCCGCCAGGCAGCCCTTGCTCAAGCTGCTGTGGGAGGAGTGGCTTGTTGCCCTCGTGCCCGAAGACGTTCCCCTGCTGGCCTTGCCCCTTGGAAGCCAACCCATACCCTTGCCCATCCACTTCGAAGCCGTGTTGGCCCACGAGGCCGTGCACTGGGCCACCTGGATTTGGTGCTTAATCCAAGGCCTCAACCCCGAGGACCTTCCTCTGCTTCTTGTGGAAGGCCTAGCGGAGTACGCGGCGTTGGTGTGGAACTTGGGGAGCTTTGGGGAGCGCATGCCCACGGCTCAACTTCACCCGGTGGCCGCTTATTGGGCCCAAAACCAAGGCTTGAGAAACTTCCCTGAGGGCCTAGCGGGTGCCCTTGGTGCCAGCCTCCTCGATTTCTTGGCCCGCAAACACGGCTGGTCCAGACTCCTGGTCCTCCTTCCGGGGTTCATCGCCCGATGGGATGCCTACCTTGAGGAGTGGGAGCCGGAGTGGAAAGAGTGGTTCAAGGGGCCGGTGGTCGACCTCAAGGCCGCGGTGGAGCTGGTAGAGCAAGACTTGCCCTTGTGCGCCAGCTTGTTGAGCCCCCTGTTTGGGCGGTTGTGGGACCTGGTGCTGGAGGTGGGCACAACGCGGGACACCGAGCGGTTTTGGCGACACCTGGACAGCCCATGGCCCCCGGCCACGCCCGAGCTTTGGGAAGCTATGCACCGCAGGGAGCGGCAGTTTCTGCGCATAGCTCTGTTCCACAAAGACGAAGGAAAGCGGACGAAAGCCCAAGCCCTTTTGCAGGACCTTAGGGGGCTGCGGGAAGGGGGCGATTGGGAGGGGTATGTGGGCGCGTTCATCCGTGGGGTCAAGGGCCTAATCGCTGGGCTTCCTGTGCTGGAAAGGGTTTTGCTGCCCTAGCGCTGGCAGTGGGGGCAGAGGAAGGTGCCTCGGCCTCCCAGGTCCAGGCGGGCGATGGGCCTCCCGCAGATCGCACAGGGCTGACCTTCCCGACCGTACACCTGGGGCGCGTACCCCCCCAAGTCCCCGTTAGGCAAAAGGTAACGGCCGTCGCGCAGGGTCGAGCCGGTGCACTGAATGGCCCGGCCCAGCACTTGGGGAATGGCCCTGCCCAGGCGTTTCACCTCGGCCGCGGTGAGAGAACTGGCCGGCCGGCGAGGGTCAATCCCCGCCTCAAACAGGATTTCACTGGCGTAGATGTTGCCGATGCCGGCGATGTTCGTTTGGTTCATGAGCCAAAGTTTGATGGGCACGCGGCTTTTCCCCAAGGCCGAGCGAAGAAAACCAAGGTCGGAAAGGGCGTCCGGACCAAGGCCCAGCTCCAGGTCCTCGCGGGACTCCACCGTGCCCAAGCGGCGCACGTCCACAAAAAACAAGGCCCCGCGGCTTAAGTGGAAGATGCAGCGCGTGTGGGCCGGACGCCCCACCCTCCCCCAAAGCAGGGTCCCCGACATGCGGAGGTGCACCACCAAGAACCCCTGGTCCAGGTGAAACACAACGTGCTTGCCCAGCCGGAACAGGTCCAGGACCTTGGCCGGGAGGGGCAAGACCTCAACGGAACGGGCAAGCATAGGGTCCAGGACTTCCACGCGGCTTAGGGTTCGTCCCACCACCTTGGGCCGCAACCAGAGGACGATGCACTCCACTTCGGGAAGCTCGGGCATCTTTACCGGCTGTAGATGAGCTCCCCCCCGAGGTAGGTGGCTTCCACGCCGATTTTGTCCCAGGGCGTGGCGCGGGGATCCCCACTGACCACGACAAGATCGGCGCGGAGGTCCGGGGCAATTCTCCCCAGCTCAGCTTCGGCGAAAGCGGCGAACGCTGCTCCCTCGGTGTAGGCCTGGATTGCCTGTTCAAGGTCGAGCTTTTGGACAGGATGAGCCGGATGGAGCACAGCCCCGATGCCCAAGTGGGGCCCAAACGGCATCCCGTCCGAGCCAAACGCCAGGGGAATGTGGCGGGCCACCACCCAGGCGTGGGGATCGATGCGGGCATCGCGTTCAGGACCCAAGCGGTCCTCGTACATCTTCCCTGGCCCGGACCAGTTGGCCACGAAGTTGGGCTGCATCGAAGCCACAAGGCCCAAGGCATCCATGGCGTCCAGTTGAGGCTCGCTGGCCAGCTCGAGGTGCTCGATGCGGTGCCGTTCGTGCACGCCAATGCGGGCCATGCGGGCAGCAGCCAAGACCTCTTCCAGGGCTTGGTCCCCGATGGCGTGGATGGCGGCCTGAGCCTCCGCCTCGGCGATCCGCCGCCAGCGCCGAGCCAGCTCGTTCCTTTCCAGAAGAAGCGTGCCTCGACCTCCGGTCCCGGCATAAGGCTCCCTCACCGCGGCCGTGCGGGCGCCAATCGAACCGTCCACGAACAACTTCACCCCTTGGACCCGAACCAAGGGTGAGCCGAATCCCCGGACCAACCCCAGCTCGGCCCAGGCCTCGACCTGCTCGAAGGGCAGGTACAAGAAGACACGGGTCTTGAGGGCCCCCCTCCGCACAGCTCGGAGATAGAGAGGAAGGTCATCGGACGCCATGTCGGCCACGGCGGTTACCCCGTGAGAAGCTGCAAACCGCGAGGCCTCGGCCAGGCCTTCCACCAGGGTGTCCTCATCGGGCTTGACGGTGGACATCAGTTCCCAAGCGGCGTCCTCCCGGAGGTGCCCCAGGTCCCGATCCACCAATTCCCCTTCGGGACGGGTGCAGCGGGCCAGGGCGAGGGTATTGCAGGCCACCAGATGCCCGTCGACGCGCACGGTGCAACAGGGTTGATGGGGAACTGCCCTGTCCAGGTCCGCCCGCTCCAAGTACCGGCGCTCGCGCCACCGGGATTCGTCCCAACCTCGGCCCACCACCCAAGCCCCAGGGCGGTTTTCCGCCGCCTGGTGCAGGAGATCCAGGGCCTCGGCCAAGGAACGAGCCAGGCTCAGGTCCACGTAGAACGTGCGTTCCAAACCGATGCGCAAGAAGTGAACGTGGGCGTCGAAAAAGCCAGGAAGAAGAGCCCGTCCGTTGAGGGCCACCATGCGGGTTTCCGGGCCCCGCAAGCGGAGGACCTCCGGGGAAGGCCCCACCGCGGCGATCCTCCCACACCGCACCGCCACCGCATCCGCTCCCGACCCACCCCACACCGGACCGCCGTAGAAAATGAGATCCGCACCCATCGCCGCCATTATAGACCGCTTTTGCTCACCTGCGGTAGGATCAAGCCGTGGAAACGGAAGTTTTGTCCCCGGACGAGGCTGGCCTGAGTCGGGCCGCCCGCATTGTGAAGAGCGGCGGCCTCGTGGCCTTCCCCACGGAGACGGTGTACGGGCTGGGGGCGTGTGGGCTGTGGGCCGAGGCGGTGGCCAAATTGTTCGAGGTCAAGGGACGACCCACCTTCGATCCCGTGATCCTCCACGTGGCCTCGCCCAAGGAAGCGCGGGGCCTTTGGGCCCGAGTGCCCAGGCTGGCTCACAAACTCATGAAGCGGTTCTGGCCCGGTCCGCTCACCCTGGTGCTTCCTCGCAAGCCGGGGGTGCCGGACCTGGTCACCGCCGGACTTCCCACGGTGGCCGTGCGGATGCCCAGCCACCCTGTGGCCCTCGACCTCCTCCGCCGTGCGGGATGCCCGATTGCTGCTCCCAGTGCCAACCGGTTCGGCCGGCTCTCCCCCACCCACCACGCGGCGGTGCTGGAGCAACTGGGAGGACGAATCGACGCGGTGATCGCCGGCGGCCCCACGCCGGTGGGCATCGAGTCCACCGTGGTCTCGTTGGTGGAGGACCCGCCGGTGGTGCTGCGGCCGGGGGGAACGCCCCTCGAGGCCCTGCGGGAATTGGTTCCCAACCTGAGGGTCGAGGCCCGGGTCGGGCCCTCGGCCTCCCCGGGAACCCTTCCCCGCCACTACATGCCCTCCACCCCCCTTTTCTTGTTGGCCCTGGGAACGTCGGAGGGAAGCGAGCAAGCCTTGGACCGGCGAAGGTGCGGCCTGTTGGCCTTCCGCGACCGCTGGGAGGGCTTTGCCCGGGTGGAAGTGCTTTCACCCCAAGGGGACCTCATCACGGCCGCGGCCAACTTCTTCTCGGCATTGCGCGTTCTTGACCAAGCGGGGCTGGCGGCCATCGTGGCTGAGCCCGTCCCGGAAACAGGTCTCGGGGTGGCCATGATGGACCGCCTGCGCCGGGCCGCCTCAGGCAAGGCCCGTCTGGACCCCACCCGAGTGTGGATTCGCCCCAGAGAGTAAAGGAGAGGAGAGCGCATGAAAGGAAAAGGCAAGAAAGTGGCGGTGCTGGTAGCGGACATGTACCAGGAGCTGGAGTTTTGGTACCCCTATCTGCGGCTGAAGGAAGAGGGGGCTACGGTGGTGGCCGTAGGACCCGAAGCCAAGGCCTACGAGAGCAAATTGGGGTACCCAGCCCAAGCGGAACTGGGGGCCAAGGAGGTCCGGGCCAAGGATTTCGACGCCGTGGTCATCCCCGGGGGCTACGCCCCAGACTATATGCGGCGGAGTCCAGAACTTGTGGCCTTTGTGAGGGAGATGGCCCAAGCCGGCAAGCCCGTGGCCGCCATCTGCCATGGGGGCTGGATGCTGTGCTCAGCCCGGGTGGTCAGGGGCAAGAAGGTCACCAGCGTCGCCGCCATCCGCGACGACCTGGAAAACGCGGGTGCGACCTGGGTGGACGAGCCTGTGGTGGTGGACGGTAACCTCATCACCTCCCGCGTTCCCAGCGACCTCCCTGCGTTCATGCAGGCCCTGCTCACCGCCCTCGCCAAATAGGCAGGGCCCAGCGACCCCGGCCCAGCTCGCGCCCCTTGACCCATTGCTGGACTTGGCGCGCTTTCTCCTTCTTTTGGAAGATAAGGCGCCACGAAGGCCTGCTGCGATCCTGGGGAAGCGGGGCTGCGCGACCACGATTTAGCATTGCGGCTAGATTGCCCCAAAAGGGCGCAGGACGGAGAATTTGGGCAAGGATGCGAGGGGGCAGGACCACATGGACTGTCCGGAGGTGAGGCCACAATGAAGCTCGTGGAAGTGTACACCATGCTTTTCCGCTTTGTGGGGATTGCGTTGGGGTTTATGGCCCTGCAGTACTTTTTCGGGGCGGCAGTGTCCATGCTGCTGTACGACCCTAGGTCCGGTCCCTGGTGGCACACCGCTGGTTTGGTGCTTTTCCCCTTTGCAGGGTACGTGATTGGGACCATCGTGTGCTTGGCCTACGCACCGACGTGGGCCCGGAAGCTGGCCAAGGGCGAGGAAACGATGGTGGTGTCCATCCCCGCGGAAACCGTGTGGAGCTGGGTCCTCTCGGGCTTGGGCATCTACACGGCCTTTGTCCTGGGAATCCCTGCTCTCCTTGGAAACGTGGCCTATCTTGTGGAGATGAGGCGGTTGGGCCTGCCCGGGTCGTGGAGTCCCCTCCTTGTTGACGTCGTTCGCGTGCTTGTCGGAATAGGACTGATTCGGCACCGGCAAACGGCAAAGTGGTGGAAATCCTGGCAAAGCTTCCTTCGCCGGACGCGAAGGGACGAGCTCCCCTGATCGGCAGCGCTCAAGTCAAGACAGGACGTGCGGCCAGAGAGCCGAACCTAGCGGCGCACTTCGATGCGGAACACCGAGCGACGGGCCAAGCCCGAGAGCTCGGTCTGGCTTAATTGGTCTTCCCTCGACGAGGGCGCCAACAGACCCACGCCTCGGCCCTGAAGCCAAGATCGTACCCGACTGGCCGAGACAGCAAAGCCCAGACTGCCCGCGCCGTCTCCCCGCAGGGTCCCCGACACAATCCCCACGACCTCGCCCCGACCGTTGAGAAGAGGAGAGCCACTGAAGCCGGGGCGAAAGGGGGCGCGCACGGCCACGAGCCCAGAAAGAATGGAGCCGTCCCCCCCCACAGCGGACCAACCCACGCCCACCACTTCGCTTCCCACGGCCGTGGGCCAGGGTTCCCCTCCCGGGAAGCCCAGGGCCCACACGGCTTCGCCCCAGTCCAAGCGCAAAGGATCGCCCAAAGGCAGGGGCACAACGCCTACACCCGGGGGTAGGGCAACGACGGCTGCGTCCAGTTCGGTGCTGCGAGCCACGACCGTTCCCTTGTACCTCCGCCCCCCCACGTAAACCGTGACCGTCTCCGTGGCCTGGACCACGTGGGCCGCGGTCACCAAGAGCCCCTCGGCCACGGCGAACGCTGTTCCCGAGGAGACGGACCGGCCAGGGAGAAGGCCGGGGATGGCCAGAGCCAACAAGGCGGCGGCCACCACCACAGCCAGGGCTGGAACCCACCACCTGGGCGGCCTCTCCTCGCGGAGTTCCTGATCGACCTCGTGTTCCTCGGGAAGGGGGTCAACACTCAAGGGTTCAACCCCCGGCCAGGGCTAGCGCCGCCGGCGCACACGGCCTCGCCGCTCGGGAACGACCTGTGGGGAGCGCTCGGGCTCACCGCGGAAAAGGCCTCTCAGGAGGCGCTTGTACCCCTCTACAGCCTTCACCAGGTCGGCGGTGGCCACCCGTTCGTTCGCCTGGTGGGCCAGGGTTTCGTCACCGGGTCCGAACCCCACCGTGGGTAGGCCGCGCCGACCGCAGCTCTCCACACCGTCCGTGGAGAACCGCCACACCCGCAAGGGGGGGGTCCCTAGGGCCTCCCAGGCCCGGGCTACCCAAGGGTGCTCGGGGTCCATCCACCACGCCGGGAAGAAGAACCGCACCTGGAGCTTCTCTCCTGTGTATATGCGGATCTCCTCGGCCTCGACCTTGGCCTCAACCCCCAAGCCCTCGTACTCCACCAGCACCGATTCCGGGGTCTCCCCGCGACCAATCCTCCGGTCGAGCAAAGCCCAGCAGCGGGAAGGCACCACAGGACCAGCGAAATCCGTGGCCAAGGCCACGGGGGTCACCGAGCCCCGCCCCAGGACCGGGTCTTCCCCAGGCGGGGCCGCCCAGGCAAACGGCATCGCTTCCACCAGCTTCTCGATCGCGTTCTCCCCGAGCTCGGGCATCGCCGCATGGGCGGCTTTGCCGCGGGCCTCCAACCGGATCACCACCCGGCCGCGGTGGCCGATCCCCAGCCGCAGATCCGTGGGTTCGCCCAACACCACAACATCCGGCTTGGCCCACCGGTCCAGCACCTTGGCCAGCACGACCCCTTCGGCGATTTCTTCGTGGGGCACGTACACCAGGAACAGGGTGCCCTGGACTTCCCGGGCGACGGAGGCCGCCGCTGTGAGCTGGGCCGCTATGGCCCCTTTCATGTCCACCACACCCCGCCCGAACAACACCCCGTCCACCACCTTCGCCCCAAACGGAGGCTCTTCCCAGGCGGACTCATCCCCGGCCGGCACGGTGTCCATGTGCCCACAGAGCATCACCACGGGCCCAGGACCGCGGGCGATCTGGGCCACCACAGCCCCGCACGGGCCAGCTTCCACCTCGGCGAACTCCGCCAGGGCCGACCGGAGGAACTCGGCAACCTCCCCTTCTTCTCCCGACGGACTGGGAATGCGAACGAGATCTTGAGCGAGACGGACAACGTCGCTGGTCATGCCCCCATTTTCCCCCAGCCCAGCCCGGGGCGCATCCGCCACTATGCCAGGTGAATTTCCACGATGTCTTTGTCCTGGAGCACGTGGTCCAGGGGCACGTGCTGCCCGTCAAAACGCCCCGAGCCCCACAGCCGCACGTACCGTAGCTTGTTCACGAACTCCTTGTGGATCTGTTTGACCAAGTCCAGTACCGTAGCCCCCTGGCGGATGGTGTAGGGCTGCGACAAATCGGGCGGATGGCCGGGCTTCTTGGTGTACACCCGAACAATGCCCGCGTTCTTGAAGATAACCTGGCGCACGTCCTCCAGCCCCTCGCCGCTCACCGTGGAAGCCGCCACCGCTGGGAATTTCCCCTGGGCCCAGGCCAGGAACTTGGGCGCTTCCTCCGGAGCCAAGTCCTTTTTGAGGCCCACAGCAAAGGTGTGACGGTCCACCGGCCCCCACTCCGCCATCTTGCTCGGGCCCCCGGTAGGTCGAATGCGCCGCTCCTCCAGAAGCTGCAAAACGTGCTGGGTTTCCTCCAACCAGTTGCGTGCGGAGAGGTCGGCCACCAGGGCCAGGGCATCCGCGTGGCGCACAAGGCCGTAGACCCAGCCTTCGGTGTAGTCCTTGGTGATCGCCGGCAAGTCCACGAGCTGGATCTGGATGTCCTCGTATTCCATCATCCCCGGGAGCGGCTCGTGGGTGGTCAAGGGGTAGTCGGCCACCTGGGGGGTGGCGTTGGTGAGAGCGGCCAGGAGGGAGGACTTTCCCGTGTTGGGCGCCCCGACAAGGGCGATTTGGGCTGCCCCCTCACGGTCGATGTGGTAGCTGACGCCGCCCCCTTTCTTCGACCGCCGCTGCTGATCGGCCCGTTCCTTGAGCTTGGCGATCCGCTTCTTGATGTCGGCCTGAAGCTTCTCGGTCCCCTTGTGCTTGGGAATCGTGGCCAGCATCTCCATCAGGGCGTCGAGGCGCTCTTCGTCCGTCTTGGCCCGGTTGAACCGGTCCCGGGCGGCAAGAAACGCCGGGGTCAAATTGGCAGGCATCGCCGATCACCGCGCATTGTAAGGCCTCACAGAGAACCCTTCTAGCGTCGCCCGGAGCGCTCGGATATAGTGATCAACGATGGTTCTCAATCCTCGGACAGAGCGGGACCTGGAACTCTCCCAGGTCCTGGACATCGTGGCCCGCTACGCGGCCTCCTCCTTGGGCCAACGCCAAGTTCAAGCCCTGCAACCCCAAGCCGACCGCCACGCCCTCCTCCGGGAGTTTGCCCTGGTCGAGGAGATGGAAAAGGCCGTGGGAGGGGGCTTTTCCCTTGGAGCCATCCACGACCTGGATCCCCTGTTGCGGGAGGCCCACGAGAGGGGAACCCTCTCCTCCGAATCGTTCGTGGTGGTGGCTTCGACCCTTGTGGCGGCCGCCGAAGTTCGTCAAGCGTTGGGGGCGGCGGCCGAGCTCCCCGGTCTGAGGGCCCTAGCCGCGGGGATCTCCGATCAAACCTCGCTTCTCAAGGCCATTTGGCGGGCCGTGGACGACCGGGGCCAGATCCGGGAGGACGCCACGCCCAAGCTCCGCTCCCTCGGTCGGGAGCGCAAGGAACTCGCTGAGGAAATCACCACCACCCTGCGGCGGTTCATGGACTCCCACCGCGAACTGGTCCAGGAACCGGTGATCACCCAGCGGGGGGGGCGGTACGTCCTTCCTCTCAAGACCGGGGCCCGCACCTCGGCTTTCGTGGTCCACGAGACCTCGGGCAGCGGGCACACCGTTTTTGCCGAACCCCTCGGTGTGGTCCGTCTGAACAACCGCCTGCGGGAGATCGAGGACGAGCTGGAGCGAGAGCGTCACAGAATCTTGGCCGAGCTGACCGCGGCCTTGGTCCACGAGGAGACGCTCCTCCGCAGGGATTTGGCCACGCTGGCCCGGCTCGACGGTTTGTACGCCCGGGCCGGGTACGCCCAGGCCGTCCAAGCCACGCGCCCCGAGCTTCGCCAGGACGGGCGAATCGAGCTCCGGGAGGCCCGCCACCCCTTGCTCGGGGACCGCGCGGTCCCCGTCAGTATCTCGTTTGGAGGAGAAAGGCCCGTGGCGGTGATCACCGGCCCCAACACGGGTGGGAAAACCGTGCTCCTCAAGACGATTGGGCTCCTCACCGTCATGGCCCAGTGCGGCATCCCTGTCCCTGCATCGCCCCCCACAGCTCTGACCGTGTTCCCCAGGATACGTTCCGACATCGGCGAGGAACAATCGATCGAACAAAACTTGTCTACGTTCTCCTCCCACATGAACAACATCGTGGACATCTTGAGGGAGGCCGATGACCAGACCTTGATCCTCCTCGATGAACTGGGGGCGGGGACCGACCCCCAGGAGGGGGCGGCCCTGGGGCTCGCTATCCTGGAAAAGCTTTTGGAGCTCGGTTCCCCGGCCGCCGTGGCTACCCACCTCACCCCCCTCAAGCTTTTCTCCATTTCTCACCCCCGGGTCCTCTCCTGCTCCATGGAGTTCGACGTGGAAACACTTTCCCCCACGTATAGGGTGCTGGAGGGCGTGCCAGGGAGATCCAACGCCCTGGCCATCGCCGAACGGCTGGGTCTGGACAAGGAGCTCGTGGAACGGGCCCGAAGCAAACTCACAGGGGGAGAGATTCGGGCCGAGGAAGTGATCGAGGAACTTGAGCGGGAGCGGAGCGCAGCGCGCAAGCTGCGAGCCAACCTGGAGTTGGAGCGCGAGGTTGTGCTGAAGATGCGGGCGGAATTGGAAAGACGCCTGACGGCCCTCAAGGAAAAGAAAGCCCAAGCCCTCACACGGGAGCTGTCCCGCCTGGAGGAGGAAATCCGTGCGGCCCGCAAGGAACTGGGCGAACTCATCGCCCAGGCCCGAGCCACCCAGTCCGCTGAAGAGCGCAAGAAGATCCTGCACGAGGTGGAAAAGCGGGCGGCCCAACTGCCCCGGCCTCCTCACCCCCCTGCCAAACCCCTGAAAGTGGAAGAAGGGGCGTTCGTGAAAGTCAAGAGCACAGGCGCAGTGGGCACGATTCGCAAGGTCCACGGGGACCGCGTGGAGGTGGAAATCAAGGGGCGCCGGGTGGAGTTACCTCCCGAAGCTCTCCAAGCAGCGGAAGCCCCAGGGAAAGAGGTCTCCCGGGTTCCGGGGATTGCGCTCCCCTTTGTGGACCAGGTTTCCCTGGAAATCTCGGTGCGGGGGTTGACGGTGGCCGAGGCTGAGCGGGAGGTGGAGCTGTGGTTGGACAAGCTTGTTCGGGCCGGGATCGGCACCGGCCGCATCGTGCACGGCAAGGGAACCGGAACCCTGCGCCAGGCCCTGCACGCCTACTTGCGCCGAGCTCCCCACGTCAAGACGTTCTACCTCGCTCTTCCTGAAGAAGGCGGCGACGGCGTCACCGTGGTGGAATTGGCCTGAACCTCCACCGCCCTTTGTGAACCCCCTCCGCCTGCGGTTATAGTCCCTCCAGCATGGCGGTTGTGGTGTTGGACTTTGGTTCCCAGTACACCCAGCTCATTGCCCGCCGGCTTCGGGAACTGCGGACCTTCTCCGTCATCCTCCCCGGCTCCTCTCCCTGGGAACACGTCCTGGCCCACAAACCTCAAGCCCTCGTGCTCTCTGGCTCTCCGGCCTCGCTCACCGACCCCCACGCTCCCCGCCCCGATCTCCGCCTGTGGAGTTCCCATCTCCCCATCTTGGGCATCTGCTACGGGATGCACCTCCTGGTTCAGGTGCACGGAGGCGAGGTGGTGCCCGCTTGGGTGCGGGAGTACGGTCGGGCTCAGCTCACTTACGCCCAAGGCCCCCTGTTTTCGGGGGTGTCTACTCCCTTCACGGTGTGGATGAGCCACGGAGACACGGTGCGCCAGGTTCCCCCGGGTTGGAAGGTGGAGGCCTCGACCTCGGATTGCCCTGTGGCGGCCCTGAGTTCCCCGGATCGCCGCATGTTCGGGGTTCAGTTCCACCCCGAGGTTGCCCACACCGAGCACGGCCAAGCAATTTTGGAACGTTTCCTGGACTGGGCAGGGGTGGATCGATCGTGGACGCCGGAGAACATCGCCCACGAGCTTGCCCGGGAAGTCCGGGACCGGGTGGGAAGGGACCGGGTGATCCTTGCCGCCTCCGGGGGTGTGGACTCCTCGGTTCTCGCCCTGCTCCTCGTCCAGGGCGGGGTGGAGCACAGGGCGGTGTTTGTGGACCACGGCCTGTTGCGCCTTGGGGAGCGGGAGGAAGTGGAGCAGGCCCTGCGCGGGCTGGGCGTGCAGCTGCACGTGGTCGACGCCTCCGCGCGGTTCCTCACGGCCCTGAAGGGCCTCGTGGACCCGGAGGCCAAGCGGGGTGCCATCGGAGCGACCTTCATCAACGTCTTCCGCGAGCAAGCCGCCCGCCTTGGGCATTTCCGCTTCCTGGCCCAAGGCACGCTTTACCCGGACGTGATCGAGTCCGCGGGCTCCCAAGGGGCCGCCAAGATCAAGAGCCACCACAACGTAGGGGGGCTGCCGGCCGAGCTGGGCTTTGAGCTTGTGGAGCCCTTGCGCTGGTTGTTCAAGGACGAAGTGCGGGCGCTGGGTCGCGTGCTGGGCCTGCCGGACTCCATCTGCCTCCGCCACCCTTTCCCTGGTCCAGGCCTGGCCGTGCGCATCTTGGGGGAAGTGACCCCCGAGGTTTTGGACATCGCCCGGCGTGTGGACCACGAGTTCATCCACGCCCTGCGCGAACACGGCTTGTACAGCGAAGTTTGGCAGGCGTTGGCTGTGGTCACCCCCTTGCGCAGCGTGGGTGTGGCCGGGGACGAGCGCAAGTACGGGTACGTGGTGGCCCTGCGCGCGGTCACAAGCCAAGATGGAATGACAGCGGACTGGGCCCGCCTCCCCCACGACTTTTTGGACGGCGTGGCCGCGCGGATCACCCGCCGCGTGCCTGAGGTCGGCCGCGTGGTGTACGACATCACCAGCAAACCCCCGGCTACGATCGAGTGGGAGTGACCCTCCCCGGAGTTGCCCCCCTTCCACTCTCCCCTGTACAATCGAGGCCCAGGATGAGCGGCAACAAGGGGAACGCCTTCCTGGGTCGTCATTTTGTAGATGCCTTGGACTTTTCCCCTCAGGAGTACGACGCCCTCCTCGACCTGGCCCGTGCCATCCACCGTGACCCCGCTGCCTACGCCCAAGCTTGCAGGGGAAAGCTGTTGGCCACGTTGTTTTTCGAGCCTAGCACCCGCACCCGCCTGTCCTTTGAGGCGGCCATGCTCCGTTTGGGGGGACAAATCATCACCGTGGCCGACCCCCAGACAAGCTCAGCAGCCAAAGGGGAGTCCCTGGCCGACACCATCCGCACGGTGGCGGGGTACGCCGACATCATCGTCATGCGTCACCCCAAGGAGGGCGCGGCCAAACTGGCCGCGCTCCATTCTCCTGTCCCCATCATCAACGGGGGCGATGGGGCCCGGGAACACCCCACCCAAACCCTGACGGACCTGTTCACCATCCGGGAGTACAAGGGCCGACTGGAAGACCTGACCGTGGCCTTCTGTGGCGACCTCCGCTACGGTCGCACCGTTCATTCCCTCATCAAGGCCCTGGCCTGCCGGAAAAACAACCGCTTTGTCCTCATCTCCCCGGAGGAGCTCCGCCTCCCCGACACCGTCAAGGAAGAGGTGAAGAATTTGGGCCGGGTGGAGGTGCGGGAACGCGAGCGTCTGGAGGGGGCTTTGGGGGAAGCGGACGTCCTGTACATGACGCGCGTCCAGAAGGAGCGGTTCTTCAACGAGGAGGACTACATCCGCCTGCGGGACTTCTACGTGCTCACGCGGGACCGGCTGCGGGAGATGAAGGAAGACGCCATTGTGATGCACCCTTTGCCGCGGGTGAGCGAGATCGCCTACGAAGTGGACCAGGACAAGCGGGCGGTGTACTTCCAGCAGGCTCGGCTGGGGGTCCTGGCCCGCATGGCCCTCATCGCCAGCATCCTGGGGGTGACCTGATGCTCCGGGTGGACGCCATTCACAAGGGCATTGTGCTGGACCACATCCAGGCCGGGCGGGGCCTCAAGATCTTTAGGGAACTGAAGCTTGAGGAGACCGGTTACCCTGTGGCTTTGCTCATGAACGTGCCCAGCACCAAACTGGGCCGCAAGGACATGATCAAGGTCTCCGGGGCGTTGGACTTGGATTTGGCGGCCCTGGGGCTGCTCGACCCCAACATCACCGTCAACTTCATCGAAGACGGGGCGGTCAAGAAGAAGGTCAAGGTGGGGTTGCCCGAGCGGGTGGTGAACCTGCTCCGCTGCAAGAACCCCCGGTGCATCACCTCCACCGAGCCCAGCCTGCAGTCCATCTTCACTTTGCTTCACCAGGAGACGAAAGAGTACCGGTGCTTTTATTGCGGAGAACGGCTGAGGATTTAGGTTCGCTAGGTATTGCCGACGTCCGCCTCGTCGGCCCGGAGGGAACGTTTGTTCGCGGGGACCTCCTCATCCAGGAGGGCCGGGTTGCCGCGGTGGGGCCCCAGCTGGATCTCAAAGGCGTGCCGGTCCTCCAAGGCGAGGGGCGGACGGCTTTGCCGGCCTTTGTCGACCTCCACGCCCACTTCCGCGATCCTGGGTTCCCCGAAAAGGAGGACATGGCCTCGGGCTCAGGGGCAGCCGTACGAGGAGGGTTTACAGCCGTGTCCGTCATGGCCAACACCAACCCTGCCTGCGACAGGCCCGAAGTGGCCCGGTACGTGGTGGAGAAGGCCCGGCAGGTGGGTCTGGTGGAAGTGTATCCCGTGGGGGCAATCACCCGGGGGTTGGCCGGGCAAGAGCTGGCCGACCTGGACGGGTTGGCCCCCTACGTGTGGGCCTACTCCGACGACGGCAAGGGTGTGGAGCGCCCCGATCTCCTGGTCCAAGCGGGAAGGAAGGCCGCGGCCCTGGGCAAGGTGATCATGGAGCACTGCGAATTCTCGGGGCTAGAGGAACTGGGCCAGGAACTGATGGCGGCGAGGGACCTTTGGCTGGCCCACCGCCTGGGCTTCCGCCTTCATCTCACTCACCTCAGCAGCCCCCACGCCGTGGAACTGGCGGCCTGGGCCAAAAGGCAGGGCGTGCAGGTCACCTGCGACGCCACACCCCATCACCTCACTTGGCCCCGCGAAGAGGGCGACTACGTGCTGAACCCCCCTCTGGTCGACCGCCGGACGCAGCAAGGCCTGATCGCAGCCCTCAAGGCAGAGAAGTTGGACGCCATCGCCACGGATCACGCCCCCCACACCCCGGAGGCCAAGGCCCAAGGAGCCCCGGGAATCTCCGGGATTGAAACGGCCTTCCCGCTCCTCTACACCCGCCTGGTCCGACCAGGTCTCATCACCCTGGGGCAGCTCGCCCGTTTCCTCTCCCAAGGCCCAGCCCGCATCCTTGGCTTGAACAAGGGCCAACTTGCGCCGGGCTACGACGGCGACGTTGTGATCGTGGAAGAGGACAGTACGTTTGTGGTAACCCCGGAGTACTTCTGGTCCAAGGGGAAGAACACCCCGATCTTGGGAACGCAGCTGTGGGGCCAAGTGTGGGCCACCGTGCACAAAGGCATGGTGGTCTACCTTGATGGCCAACTCCGCGGCAGGGACTTTGATGATCATCGACAGGTTGTGGGAGAGGGTTGAGAAACAAGGCCCGGTGTGCTTGGGACTGGATCCCACGCCGGAGCTTCTCCCCGAAGGCTTCTCTCACCGCTACCAGAACATGGCCCAAGCCTATTGGGCCTTCAACAAGGCCATTGTCCAAGCCACCTTGGATGTGGTGGCCTGCTACAAATTGCAGATTGCCCATTACGAGGCGTTGGGCCTGGCCGGCCTGGCTTGCTACCGGGACACATTGCACCACATCCGGGCGAACAAAGGGATCGCCATTGGCGACGTCAAACGAGGCGACATCGGCTCCACCGCGGCCCATTACGCCCAAGCCCACTTTCAAGGGGACTTCGAGGCCGACTTTCTCACCCTCAACCCGATGCTCGGCTCAGACGCCGTGGCCCCGTTTCTTCACTACGTCCAGAGTGCGGAAAAGGGCGCCTTTTTCCTCGTGCGGAGCTCCAACCCTGGGGCCCAGGAATTCCAGGAGCTTCCCTGCTCAGGCAAGCCCTTGTACATGCATGTGGCCGAGCGGGTGTGGGCCTGGGGGGAGCGGTTTGTCGGGCGGTGCGGCTACAGCGCTGTGGGAGCGGTCCTCGGGGCCAACCCCCAAGTGTTGACCACCGTTCGCAAGGCTTTCCCCCAGATGTTCTTGCTTGTTCCAGGGTATGGGGCCCAAGGGGCCGGGGCCCAAGACGTAGCCCCGGCCTTGCGAAACCGCAACGGGGCCGTGATCGTAGCCGCCCGTTCCATCTTGGGGGCCCACAAAGGGAAGCCCGACGGAGCGAAAGATTTCGCTGACTACGCTCGCCAAGCGGTGCTGACCATGCGCACCGAAATCCAAAAATGCCTGAGCTGAAGGTGGTGCGCGCTCCGGTCGCAGAAAACAGGGAGGTGGCCCCTGGGGTCTTTCTCTTGCGCCTGGGAGGCCGCTTTGTCGCCGAACCGGGCCAGTTTTTCATGCTTCGGGCTTGGGAACGGGATCCTTTGCTGGCCCGGCCCATGTCGGTGTTCGACCTGTCACCCCAGGCGCTGGCGTTCTTGTACGCTGTGCGGGGCCGAGGCACGGCCCTTTTGGCCAACCTCCGCCTAGGAGACCGAGTCCAGCTTTGGGGGCCCTTGGGCCAGGGATGGAAGCGGGTGCCAGGGCGGATCGCGCTCGTGGGAGGCGGCATGGGCCTGGCCCCCCTGCTTTGGACCGCCAAGCAGTTCGGATCTCCCCTCGACGTCTACCTGGGCTTTCGCCACAGGCCGTGGATGGTAGAGGTGTTCCGTTCCTTGGCAGACCACGTGCATGTCACAAGCGAGGTCGGTGCCCCTGGGTGCACCCAAGGGTTGGTGACCGAGGCGTTTTCGCCCCGGGGCTACGCGGCCTGCTACGCCTGCGGTCCAAAGCCCATGCTGCTTGGGCTTCACCGGATGTGCCAGGAGGCGGGGGTCCCCCTGTTCGTGGCCCTCGAAGAGCGGATGGCCTGTGGGGTTGGGGCCTGCCTGGGATGCACGGTGTGGACGCGGTCGGGGCCCAAGCGCGCCTGCTCCGACGGACCTGTGTTCCCCTCCGCGGAGGTGTTCTTCGATGCCCTCCCTTGAGGTGCAGATTGGCTCACTGCGCTTGAAAACCCCGGTGATTGCCGCCGCCGGCACCTTCGGGTTTGGCCAGGAGTACAGGGAATTCTTTGACGTTTCCGTGCTCGGGGCGATCTGCGCCAAGACCGTGACCCTGCGGGCACGAACGGGGAACCCTCCCCCTCGCCTGTGGGAAACCCCTTGCGGTCTCTTGAACTCCATCGGCCTTGAGAACCCCGGGATCGAGACCTTCCTCAAGGAGGAACTCCCAAAGATGCGGAAGCTCGGCACGGTCATCGTGGCGAGCATCTGGGGAGAGGAGGCCGACGACTACGGGGCCCTGGCCGCGGCGGTGGACAAAGCCGATGTGGAAGCGATTGAGCTCAACGTGTCCTGCCCCAACGTGCCCGGCAAGGGCTTTGTGGGGGCCCAGGCGGGGTTCACGGCCGGTGTGGTTCGGTCGGCCCGGGCAGCCACAACGAAGCCGCTGTGGGTGAAGTTGGCGCCCGAAGGAGAAGTTCTCGCAGCCGCCCTGGCGGCCCAGGAAGCTGGAGCCCAGGCCCTTTGCATCGCCAACACATTCCGGGCCATGGCCATCGACATTTCCACAGGCCGGCCGGTCTTTGCCAACGTCCTGGCTGGCCTTTCCGGACCGGCCATCAACCCCCTCGCTCTGCGCTGGGTGTACGAGCTGTTCCCTAGGGTCGAGGTTCCCCTCATCGCCAGCGGGGGCATCACCACCTGGCAGGACACGATAGAGTTCATCATGGCTGGGGCCCACGCTGTTCAAGTGGGCACAGGGAATTTTGTCGATCCGCTCTGCACCCTCACAATGGTCGAGGGGCTGAAAAAGTTCGCGGAGGAGAGAAATCTCGAGGGTTGGGAGGTCATCCGTGGCTGCGCTCACCGAAGGTGAAGTTTTGGCGACGCTTAGGGAGACTGGGGCCTTGTTGGAAGGGCATTTCCTCCTCTCCTCGGGCCTGCACTCGGCCCGGTACATTCAGTGCGCGCGGGTCCTGCAATACCCTGAGCGGGCAGCCCGCGTGGGGGAGGCCTTGGCCGAGAGGGCCCGCTTTTTGGGACCGATGGGGGCCGTGGTGGGACCGGCCTTGGGAGGGATCCTGGTGGCCCATGAGGTGGCCCGCGCCCTGGGCGTGCGGGCCATGTTCACCGAGCGGGAGAACAACGTGATGACCCTGCGCCGGGGCTTTGAGCTGCAAGCCGGGGAGCGGGTGCTCATTGCCGAAGACGTCATCACCACAGGCCGATCGTCCTGGGAAGTGGCAGAAGTGGTGCACGCCCAAGGGGCCCATGTCGTGGGGTCGGTTTCCATTGTCGACCGCCGCCCCGAGGAAGGTTCTCTCCCTTGGCCTGTGATTTCCCTGGTGAAGCTCCACATTGAAAACCACGCCCCGGAGGCCTGCCCCCTCTGCCGCCAAGGACTGCCCCTGGTCAAGCCCGGAAGTCGGGCTCAACCCTGACCAGGGGACAAGCCAGCCTTGCTGGGCAAATGCGACCCCAAGTAGAATCGGCTATGGCAACCCGCAGTAAGGCGAGAAACGTTCTGGAGGAGTGGATTCAGCGCGAGGGGGAGGTCATCAACGAGGACTTCCTTCGTGTAGACAGATTTCTTAACCATCGGATTGATCCACGGTTTGTTTCCCAAGCGGGGCGGCAACTGGCCTCAGCGTTTGTCCATCAGGGGGTGACCGTGGTCCTCACGGCCGAGGCCGCCGGCAACGTGATTGCCTACGAGGTGGCCCAGCGGCTCTCTGCGGTGGCGTTGTATGCCAAGAAGGGGAAAGCCAACACCCTGGCCCATCCCGTGACACGAACGATCCCTTCGCCCACCAAAGGCGTGGTGAACGAACTTGCCCTGTCCCGCGACTACTTGCGGCCCAGCGACCGGGTGCTGGTGGTGGACGACTTCTTGTTCCAGGGCACCACAAGCGCGGCGTTGGCGGAGATGGTGGTGGAGGTTGGGGCCCAACTCGTGGGGTTTGGGTTTGTGATCGAAAAGACCTTCACCGAAGGTCGCAAGGTTTTGGCCCGGTTTGGGGTGCCCATTGTGTCCCTGGTGCGGGTGGCCCAGCTCAACCCCCGAACTGGCCAAATTCACTTTGTCCAGGATTAGAGCGCCTGTAAGTCCGATGGGGCAACGTTGTTGCCCCGTCAGGCTTGGTTGGCGGTAGGAACGCGTCCCCAGAAGAACTGCAGGGGCATCCGTGCTCTCGGTCGGTGACCCGCACCATCCCCTGTGTCCTTCCCTGGCATCCCCCGCTTCAACTTCATCAACCCGAGCGAAGAAGGCCCTCGATTCGTGACTGGTTCAGGCAGAGCCAAGCCTCCAGGGTCTAAGGTGGACTCCTTGGTGTTGCGGCGGCGCATCGAGGGCGGATCCCCCTTGTCCTGTGAAGAGGCGCAAGAGCCCCTGCGCCTCCGCCTAACCTTGCTCTCCGGGGTCAAGCCCTCATTCCTGGGGTCTCGAGCCGGCGTAATGCCCAGTTCGCCTGGGCGGTGTCGAGGAGGGGGTGGCCCGAGCGCGGGACAACTCGGCCGCTGTCGGGCGGCGAGCCGCGACGCTGGGTGTGGAAGCACAACAGCCAGAACTGAGAGCCAGTCGGGTGAGAACCCCACGAAACCCCGACCCCAAGGCCGCAGGTTTCTTGTGGCGAACAGTGTGGTAGACCGCACCAGGGGGTTATCGAATGCGCAAGGGTCGAGCTATGGTTAGCAGGCAAAGAGCCAAAGCCGATCAAAAAGTAAAGGTTTGACCCGATACCTAAAAGTAAAGGTTTGACCCGATACCTGACCCCATACCTGACCCCATACCTGACACGGGTAGCGCAGGTCCCGGTGGGGCACTGGAACAGGAGTTCAACGAGCAGGGCGAGTGCGGCCATCGAGGCCTAAGCGCCCCGAAGCGAGGGATGGCGCTTCATTCTCCCGGAGCAGCATCATCCTCACGGGGTTCCCGCTTTCGCCTTGCCCTGCGTGCTGCTAGTTCCGGGAAAACGCCTCCGAGAAACCCGATTGCGGCCGTCAACCCCACAAAGGTCGCAATCCATCCTGCAACACGCCACCAGGTAAGATCAGAAGGCGTTACCTCGCGCGGGATAACCCACAGGAGCATCACCCCAAGGGCTCCCGGAGCGCCTAAGGCCAAGCTTCTGAGGACGATCGTTCGGGTAGAGGGTGGCCGTGCCGGTGCTCGTCCTGGCCATCTTCGCCCCACTGCACGGATGACCACTGCTGCGACCGTGCCTGCGATCGGAGACGCCACTGCCCAGTACAGGACGAGCCGCTGGCTTCTTGCCTCCCCAGTCACAGCCGGGAACACGACGACGGACAAAACGAACAGCAACACGCTGAGTGCCAGGGCAAGCACAAGCGTCCGCCACAACTCCTTCGGGGTTCTCACCGTTCTGTCCCAGCGTACATACATGAAGGCCAACTTGCCTCGGCTTGTGCAACCATCATCCGAATCTGACAGAACAAGCTCAAGTACGCCTTCATCCGATGAAGTGCGCCCCTAAGGCGGAACCACCGGGACGACTAACGACGAGACCGCGGGTGTATCCTCCTGAGAACAGAGGAGGGATGACATGAAGACACAGAACGGGAGGTACGGACCAGCGTTCAAGTTCAAGGTGGTCCTGGAAGCCCTGCGGGCCGAAGGGCGTGGAGTGGAGGCAGAAGTGGCCCGAGCGTACCTGCCTGCCGGCAGGCAGGCGGGATCCACCCGGTGACCCTGTCCACCTGGAAGCGGCAGTTCTTGGAGCGCGGTCCGGAGGTTTTCGCGGGGAAGGAGGAGGTCAGGGTCTACGAGAAGCGGGTTGCGGATCTGGAGCGTGTGGTGGGGCAGAAGGAAGTGGAGATTGCGCTTTTGACAGATTTCGCGAAGGGGCGCTGACGGTGGCGGACAAGGTGGCACTGGCGGAGCGGAGCCGGGAAGAGTACGGGCTCAACAGGTGCCTGCGGGCTCTTGGCTTGTCCAAGGGGACCTGGCACCGCCGCCAGCGTCGTCCGGCAGGGCCCGAGAAGGACCCAAGGCTCAGGTTCTGTCGGTGGTGGAGGATCACCCGGCGTACGGGTACCGGAGGATCGGGGTCGAGCTCCGGGCACGGACCGGGGTTCCGGTCAACCACAAGCGGCTGCGGAGAGTGCTCAACGTCTGGGACCTGGCCCTTCCCCGCAAGGTGGCCCGCCCCAAGCCGAGCGGGGTGCGGAGGATCCTCCGGACGGGGAGGGGGAAGCTGGATCTCGTCTCGGGGAGGGAGATGGAGCCTCTCCAAGCCTTGGCCACGGACTTCACCGAAATCCGGTACGCCGGGGGGAAGAGGAAGGCGTACCTGATGGCGATGGTGGACGTGGGGAGCCTGCCTGCAGCAGGCAGGCGCGTGGGTGCCGGGGTGGGCAGTGGGATCGAGCGCCAACCGGGACCTGGCGCTGAGGTGCTGGGAAGAGGTGAAGCAGGCGTTGGCACACATCGGCCGTGGGGCAGACGGGCTGATCGTGCATCACGACCAGGACACGGTGTACACGAGCTACAACTGGCTGCAGAGGCTCCTCATCCGGGACCGGGCGCGGGTGTCCTACGCCGAGCATGGAGCAAGAGACAACCCGTGGATCGAGTCGCTGTGGGGCCGCTTCAAGGTGGAAAACGGGTCGCTGCTCTCCGAGGCGGCGACCTCGGAGGAGCTGGAGTGGGTGATCGACCGGCAGATGGCCTACTACAACACAGAGCGCAAGCACTCGGGGCTT
>OGCL01000194.1_pt1 | contig 69852 bp, 56 predicted proteins | sample 1570041 | NCBI WGS metagenome assembly OGCL01 (sample SAMN06266162, study PRJEB24511) | hot springs metagenome | isolation source: Hot spring water | place: South Africa: Limpopo | collected 2015-06-22
AAGCCTAGCTTATAGCCTGTAGCCTAGTCAAGACAAGCCTTTCAAACACTTGACACAGCAAAAATTTTATGCTTCTCGTCATTTCCACCAAGAAACCAGAAGAGCCAAACTTACGGCCTTTGCCGAAGCCCAACCCGATTGGGAAATTGTCCCGAATAATTATGAAGGGATTCGGATTCGCTGCCAAGCGCCCACTGAAGCCGGTTGGTTTCTACTTCGGTTGTCCCTGCATGATCCAGTTTTGCCCTTAAATGTGGAATCGAATGTGGCGGGAGGGGTGCGGCGGATTAGCGATCGCCTGTTGGCCTTCTTCCAAACCGTACCCTCCCTGGATTTCTCAGCGCTTTCGCAGGGAAGTCCCTAAGCGCTTTCTAGGCTGTTGACGCGTAAATTTTGGCAAGGAATGCTTTCCTGGATCAAGGTCGCCATCTCGGTACGGCTATAGATCTGTAATTGCGAAGCCGGGGGGGCCTGGAACATCAAACGCTGACCCGGAAAAATGACGCGTTCAAAGTTTAAGTCAGACCTGTCAGTGATTTTGATCACCTGTAGGTGCTGCGTTTGATTAGCGTAATAACACAGCAGGCACTCCGAGTCTTGGAAAGAGGAATTTATGGGGTTTTTGGCTAAATTGACCATGTTTTTATTTCTTTTTCTAGAGTTTTATTAAAGGGGATTGCCCTGATCCCAGGGTAACGCATTTAGGAGAAGTTTTCAGATTTTCTTCAATTTTTAAAAAATTGTTTATGTCGCCTTAACGTACCCAAAATGGGGTTCACCGTGTTTTCCGCTTTTCCTAACGACGGTGCGTTCCGGACCCCTAGTGCTTAAACTAGAAGCATTTCCCCCGCCGAGTTGATTTTATTAAGTAATAATACCCAATGGTCCAGTCATCAACTGCCGCGATCGCGGGCGATCGCTCCCCTGATATTGCCGAGCGTGGTTGGCGCACCACTGAGGTCCTCCAACCCGATGGCACGATCGCATGGGTCAATATTCCCTTAACTGAAGCTGAGTTTTTGCACCCCAAGGAGGGATACCATCTGCCCAATAGCACTTTTCACGACGCGGTAGCCGGAGAGGTCAAGGATATGCTCACCTGTCGCTATGCTGCTGATCCAACCGTGGGGGTTTTTCGGGACCTGTTAATCGAGTGGGACACGCCCGATATGGGGGATCACTGTCCCGATACCTTTGTGGCCTTTGGGATACGGGCCAAGGAACAGAACCGTCATAAATTTATTGTGGCGAATGAAGGGGTGCGTCCGGCCCTGATCATCGAAGTGGTTTCCCCTAGCTATCGTAAAGCTGACCGCCAGACCAAGGTGGAGCAGTATGCCCAGATGGGCGTTCAGGAGTATGTGATTATTGACGGCTGGACTGATCGGGCGGCGGTGGCAGCGGAAGTGCTGGGGTATCGCCTTGTGGACGGACGATACCAGCCGATCGCGCCGGACGGGGACGGACGAATCTGGTGCGCAACGGTGGGGGTTTGGATGAGCATCCAGGCTGGGCGGCTAGTCATGGTGGACGGGGAAACGGGGCAGCCGCTGAAAGCGCCCTTAGCCCTGACTGAGGAAAACCGCGAACTGACTGAGGAAAACCGCAAGCTGGCGATCGCCAAAGCTGAAGCGGAGCAACAGGCAGCAGAAATGGCTGCTTTATTGGCCCGCTATCGGCAGCAGTTTGGCGATCTTCCCTAGTCTCTAGGGTTGTATCCCTGGGCAGAGCACTACTTCTGTTCCGGCAGCAGACACTTATCGGAATCACAGCCAGCGGGTCCGGCCTCGGTGAGGTAGCCAGAGTCATAGCGTCGCAGGGCAGCATGGAAGTCATGGGTTTGTCGCCGCTGGCGAACCTCGGCTTGCATCCGATCGTAGGTTTCCTTAGTAATTGGCTCGAAGGGCAACCGCGGGAAGGTTTGTAGGTCATCGAAGCGGGCCAGCAGGGCAGCGGAAATATAGCCCTCTCCGGCTTGGATCGCCTCGTAGATGCGTTGCCCCAAGCTCTCGATCTCTGGTTCCCGCAGCTCGATCGTGGCGCTGGTATTGTGGGTGGTCCAATGGCGCTGCACTTGCATATAGAAGTCAAATTGGGCCAAGGCTGAGAATTGGGAGATGTCGATCGCGTCGGCTCCTGGTAGGTTGGCCCAGGGCACCTCGACGGGTAGTTCGACCAGCCATTCAGTGCAACGGGGGTCAAAGGGATCATTTAACAGGTTGCCGTGTTCATCCTTGTCAGACTGGGAGGGGATGATGTTGTAGCCATAGTCGAGGCAGGCCAAGGCAACCGGGTCATTTTTGCGGAAGGTGATGCGGCGGATAAAGCGTTGGGCTTTGGGCGGATGCCAACCCGGAGAAGCCCCCGTCAGCAAGGATTTGGTACCGGCTGGCTGCACCGTTGTACAGCGATTGGGACGTTTAATCCCGTGGCGATCGCAGTAATCCCACACGGTTTGATGAACAATCTCACGCCAGCGGCTTAAATAATCTTGCTCCCCTTGCCGGAATTGTCTTCCGGTAGGGGTATCGGGACGACCAGCCTCCCACCAGCGCAACCAGTCAACGCCAAAGGCGGTCACGAAGAAGTCGAACAGACCCGTGAAGGAAACGCCGACGATCGGATCAAGTTGCCGACTGAATTGATAGCGCGGTTCTTGGAACTGGTGATTGAGTAATACAGCAACGGATAATGCGCCTGCGGTAAATGCTTCTTGCTGTTCTCCAAGATCATTGGGATCTAACTGGTTAAGATGAATTTCAGATAAGTTGCATTGTCCCGTCAATGTTCCCCCAAACACACCCTTATGGAACTCTGGCTCATTGAAGCAGAAAGTGTCTTGGTGTTCCGCGATCGCCGTCACCGATCGAATCAACTGCCATTTGCCCTTGAACTTAGGTGGATGTCCTCCGGCTGTCTGCACCCGCTGGCAGGGAATGGCTGCACAATCCGTAATTTGTAAATACCACAAATCTTTCTGACGGATACCTAGATTGGTTTGGGTACCGGCCCTAGATTGCAGATTGATCGATGAACGAATCCCACACTTCAATAGCAGTAAATACAATCGATAGGCACGGGCATAGTCTGACACATACAAACGGACCCCACCTGTCCCCATAGATGAACCATCTGCATCAATTAAACCAGCAATGAAATGCAAAATACCATCGCGATGCCAACTGGCCAAAGGTTCTAACGCATGGGCATTGGTTTTCAATTGCCGAACGTGCTCTGCATCAAATTCTGGTTCAAAGCCAGTATAGAGTAGACAAGGCGTGTCTGGATTTTCTGTGTAATAGCGTAATTTACCAGAAGTACGACCAGCGATCGCGAGTGATTGATAGCTTTTGGCACCATATAACCGCAATTGCAGTTGAGGCTTGCCATTGGATTGACAGAGCGAACCATCGCCAACCAGTTGCCCTAGGGTATAGGCCCAAATCGGATCAACAAAGGTGCCATCCTGATAGTCAATCACAAACGGTTCCGTATGCAAAACATACTTATGATTCGCCAGTAATTCCCTCAGAGCTTCAGTCGTCACTTCCCGATAGTCTTTACCAAAGCGATCCTGAACAAAGAAGCGGTGTTGACTAGTCACATCTAGCCACGTTCCATCGCCAAAGGTGACCCGGTAAAGCTGCCGGTTACGTCCGGTCATCACTGGGATGACTCGACTCCATCGCTGACCATTCCAAATTTCGACAGATTGACCAACCAAAGATTCAATGGTGTGCAGTCCATCACGGGTAATCAGTAGGGTATCACCGGCTACACAATGGAAATTGGCCCCAATAATTTCACCGCAGTTGTGAGCAACAAAGCCATTGGCATCGAAACAGGCTGGTCCAGGGACCGTACAGTCGTAAACCGGTTCGATCCCATCCGGCACGATCGCCCTAACAGTTACACTAAACCGCTCATTGAGGCTGCGTTGGTCATTCGCTAGGGCTTGGGTCAGTTGCTTGGCCTTCTGGGGTTCCTGGAAGCCAATCAGTTGTTGAAAATAGCCAAGATTATCCTTAGCAATAACCAATTCATGTTGGGCCTGACACCCGTAGACTGCTGCTGGGCGATCGCTATCTAGCAGCAGTCGATCGCCCACATCACAGCGGTTTGGGTAAATGGTAGAGGCAATTCCCAACCGAGCCAGCATCCGTTGCACAGATTGGAGATTAGACAAATGACTCTGGGAAAGGCAAACACTCACGCCCCTACTCTGTGTTCTCTGTACACTGCCATCGGCATCAAAAAGGCCCCGCAGAAAGCCTCGGTAAAAGTCATAGCCTGCTTGTTCAATCAGAGAAGTAATTTCTTTCTGTCCTTGAATAATGCCATAGTTAGCAGCTAGTCCCAGTAGATCACCAACTGGACGTGGGATAGCCGTCTCGGCTGTCTCCGGGGCAGGCAGGATGCCTACCCCACAATTGTTTTTCGATTCCAGGCAGGCAATGGCATATTCACTCATTTCTAGCGGTGAGTCTTGCCAAAGGCGCGGGAGACCGGTGTCATGACCTTGAGTTTTGGCGAGACTGCCATCCCCCAGTAAGCTACCCAGTAACCATCCGGACTCGAAGTTACCTGAGCCTTCCCACGGTTGCAGATCACGATGGTTATGGAGTAAAACCCGATCGCCGGGTTGGAGATCTGCCACCTCAACCCATTCGGTATATTGCCGCTTCTGGGTTTGGGCCATGACCTTGAGAACGCGATGATTAGCTGTCAATCTCAGTTCATACCCCTCTTTCGTTTGCAGCTTCACCACCGGTTTTGTCCCACTGCAAAAAAATCCAGCCGGGGTCGTACTGAATAGCTCGCCATTCACATAGGTGCTGTGTTGGACTCCAATCAATTGGCTGACCTGCCGGGGCCCCTCACCCGTATGTACCCAGGTATCGGCGGTGACACAGGGATTGAGGCCATAGCGTTCTAAACGATGCTCAATTTCCGCATCCGGCATTTCTGGCTTGTAGTGTTTTAACCAGTTTTTTGCCTCTTCTGCGCCCAGTGAAGTATAGACTTCTAAAAACTCCTGCTTGAGTTCAGGGGTGGGCAGTAAATCGATATTGGCACGGGCGATCGCTTCGGGGGCATATTGAATCGCCCCTTCGCCAGAATAAAACTGTTTGCGCACCGCTTCGATACATTCGGTTTCCGTCGGTTTGTGGTGGAACACACGGGTATGGTTGGCCATGCGCAGGGCATCCCGTTCCGGATCAATGCGCCAATTCCCTGCCGCATCCTGCTGCCAGAGATTGGCCTTCGCCTGGGCAAAAGCGTCATCGGACGATAATCCCTGCCGCATCCCCGCCGATCGCCGCACGTTGCCAGCCACCACCACGATCGCGGCTTCATCGATCAACAAACAGCACTCCACCGACGTGAGTTGGCGACCCACGGCCTTATTGAGAATGTGGGCACAGCGGTAATACATATCCGGCAATTTGATCGGATTGGCCACGCCGCCAAATCCCCGCAAGGGTTCCCCCGTAGGCCGCACATGGCTGAGATCAACGATGACCGCAATTTCGCCGGTAAAGCGATCGTCGGTTGAGAGTTCCAATAAGCCTTGATAGGACTTCACCCAGCCCTGGCGGCTGTCACCCACGGTAATCACCACCTGGTTGCCTGTGATGGCGATATCGGTTTGGTTACGGCGATCGGCCACGGGTACACTGCCCACCTCCCCCTGAACTTTGACCTGGAGGGCATTGCGGATGGGGGGCAATTGCTCGATATATTTCGGCTCCAACACGGCCCCCGTGCCACAGCCCATCATGGCGAGGTCCATCATCAGGCCAAAGGCCCGCCAGTCGATGACATTGGTGCTGGTGCAGTTGTAGGCCCCGGAGAAGTTTTCCGGTTGCTTGAGCCAGTCAGTCCCCCCCACCCAGAGCCAGCGGCCAGAGGGTAAGGCATGGATTGCCCGTTGTTGCCGGTTGAGCAGGGCGACTTCTTCCGGGGTCAGGTGGCCCAATTCGACGAAACCCTGGAGCGTGCGATCGCAAACCTCATCCCAGGACTCCCGTTCCCCATCTTGTTTACGGCTATAGGTGCGGTAAAACACCGGGTTCGCCGTCGGAGCGGTCTGGGGGAAGCCTTCGGCCTTGCGGGTACGCTCGAGTTCTTGGACCATGCTCACTGCTCCTAGGGGTGTTGTTGGGATAAATGCCCGATACCTACACTATGGGTAGGGTCACGATAGGTAGAGTGTCTATCCTACCGCAGAGGCCCGCTTGTGGCATCCCCCTTGGGGCGGTAGACTGCTTTTGCGCTTAACCTTGCTCCTGATGAAACCCTTTGAACTGTTGCCGCTGAAATCCCCTGCCGATTCCCGCAGGGATCGCTTCGCGAATCGCGCCTATCTGCGATCGTTGCGCCAAGTTTGGCAAGATAGCCTCACGATTTTATGGGGGGATTGGCTGGATCTGCGGACACGTCTGCCCCAGATTGCGGCTTCGGGTCTGGTTTCGCCCTTGATCTATATCTTGGCCTTTGGGTTGGGGTTGGGCCGTACCCTTGATGCTGTGACAACACCACCGCTGGGTGATACCTATCTGGAATTTATCTTGCCGGGGATGGTGGCCCTGTCCTCGATGACGATTAGCTTTGGCGGGACGACGTTTTCGATCTGTGGTGAACGGTTGTTTGCGAAGACGTTTGAGGAAATGTTGCTGGTGCCGATCCACCCGCTGTCGCTCTATCTGGGCAAGATGATGGCGGGGGTGCTGCGGGGAATGATGACGGCTGGCGCGGTGATCCTGGTGGCGGTGCTGTTCACGGGCCGCATCGGCAGTTTTCTCCATCCCTTGTTTCTGCTGTTGCTGGTGCTCAACTGCGCCGTATTTGCGGGGCTGGGGGTGCTGGTGGGGCTGACGGTGCGATCGCTGGAAAGTGTGGGTCTCTACAACAACTTTGTGATTGTGCCGATGTCGTTCCTGGGGGGGACATTTTTTGATCCCAGTACGTTATCGCCCATTTTGAAGGGGATTGTTTTTCTGTTGCCGTTGACCTATACGACGTTAGGGTTGCGATCGGCGGCGTTTGCACCGCTGGCGGAATTCCCCTGGTTTACCCTGCCAGTGTTAGTGGGGGTAGCCGTATTGTTGGCGATCGCGGGGGCCTATCTATTCTCCCATCAGCAAGATTAGGCGGCAGGCGCTACCGGGGGCAAGCCGGGAAGGTGAGAGGCGACACGTTGAGGGATCTAGTCGCTGGCTCAAGCTCCAGAAGCGAATTGCTCGGCATCACGAATATCTAGCCAATGCCCGACAAGACTTTCAGTTCAAGTTGGCTCATCATCTCTGCGACCAGGCGGGGAGGGTGTTTGTCGAGAAACTGAATTTGAAAGGATTAGCAAAAGGGATGCTGTCCAAGCATTGCCTGGACGCGGCGTGGGGCCGCTACCTTATGATCCAGGAGTGGGTGTGCGGGAAGCGGGGTGTTTATTTTGCGGCGGTAGAGGCCTCTGGCACTAGCCCAGAATGTCCAGCTTGTTCAGCCGTAGTCAAGAAAGATTTGTCAGTCCAAGTTCACCATTGCCCTGAGTGCGGCTACACCACCAACCGGGATGTCGCGTCGGCGCAGGTGGTGAGGAATCGAGGAATAGCAGCGGTGGGGCATACCGTCAAGAAGCTCAGTGAGGGCAATGCCAATGGGCACCCAGCGAACTGAGAATCCCCGCGCCTTTAGGCCGGGGAGTGTCAATCTGTGATAGCGTGGGGCCGTTCAGTCGCGATCGTGTCGCCGCTCCAATGGGAACTCCCTAGTGGGATAGGCACCCTCAGTAGATTCTCCAGATTCCCCTAAGATGCTGCGCGAATCCAAAACAATGGTGGGGTAGGCACCCCCCAACCCCCGCACGCGGGGGCAGGGGGCCTGCCCCTGAAACAACCGAGGCTTCGATAGACTCAAACGGCCATCCCACGTTCAAGACTGTGATCTCCTTCAAGATTTCAATAGACTCAAACGGCCATCCCACATTCAAGTGGTGATCTTACAATTGGTGATCTTGCAATTGGTGATCTTGCAATTGGTAATCTTGCAATTGGTGATCGGCTGATCCGACCTGCCACTCAGATCCCTAGTGTATTTGTCGTGTATTTGTTCAGCGTTGTTGAGTCCCACCTATGCGCAAGCTCTATTTCCTACTCCCCGGTACGGGTCCTCGCTTTGCCTGCGGTGGCCTGTGGGCAGAGCTAAAGGTGTATCACCTGGCGCGACAACTGGGGGAGGCGGCGATCGTCACCTACCGGCAACGGGAACCGGACACGTTATTTTTGGATGATGTGCTGCGGGAAGAATCCCTGGATGATGTGATCTTTATCCTGAGTTGGGGGTTTGATGTGCCCAAGTTGGCGGCTCGGTTGCAACGCTATGCGGTGGTCTACCATGCCCATAGTGCCGAGTATGGATTTCGGTTGCCGTCGCGGATGCCGATCGTGACTGTGAGTCGCAACACGATGGGGTACTGGGGCCAGCGATCGCCCCACGCGCTGATTTACTATTTGCCCAATCAAATTGCCGATGACTTTCAGAATTTAGGCCACGCACGGGATATTGATGTGTTGGTCCAGGCCCGCAAGTCTTCGACCTATCTCCTGAAGGCACTGATCCCGGCGCTACAGGCGGTGTGTCGGGTGGAGGTGGTGAGTGGCTATGTGGAGGATCTACCGGGATTATTTAACCGGGCGAAGGTCTATCTTTACGACTCGGCGGAATATTGGGCACAGCAGGGGGTCACGGAAGGATTTGGGCTACAACCCTTGGAAGCAATGGCCTGTGGGTGTCAGGTTTTTGCCAGTGTGAATCATGGTCTGTCGGATTATCTTGATCCAGGATTTAACTGTGAGAAAATTGCGGGCTATTCCCTAGCTTACGATCGCCAGCGCATTCTCGCCGCGATCGCCCACTATCCCCAATACACCCTACCGGAATCAGTCTTGGCGGAATATCGTGGTCCCAATATCCGCGATCGCTTAACCAAAATTCTGACGGAACTCAATCTGTTTTTTGACTATTCCCATCCAGAACCGACGATTATTCGCGAGTTTAGTCAACTCGATTTTCTGAAGAAAAAGTTTCAAAAACTCTGGCAGAAGCTTCAAAAAAAGATTGTCTAGCCATCCAAGAAGCCTCGATTAGACTACAAAACCTGACTGATTTAGCAAATCTAGGTGAGTTGTAAGTCCACCGATATCTCGAATGTAGGAAAACAACCTATGCCGCAAACAAATCCCCCCTTGCCCGCCAAGGAAACCCTGCCCACCATGTACGATCTCCCCAGCGAAGATCCGGAGGAACCTGGTTTGCCAGACGAATTTCATTTGTTTCAACCGGAATTACTGCGTCTAACCTTCCAACCCCCCAATTACCCCAGCGATCGAATTTTCACTGGCAGCGACCTCAACCTCTACTACGATGCAAGGCAACCGCAATGGTACAAACGTCCGGATTGGTTTGGTGTCCTCGGCGTATCGCGCCTCTACGACGGGCATGACCTGCGCCTGAGCTACGTTATCTGGCAGGAAGCCGTCAATCCTTTTGTCGTTGTCGAGTTGCTCTCGCCCGGTACCGAAGCCGAAGACTTGGGCCAGACCTTGCGCAATGCCAGCCAGCCACCCAACAAATGGACCGTATATGAGCAAATTCTGCGGATTCCCTACTACATCGTGTTTAATCGCTACACCGACGAACTGCAAGCCTTTGGCCTCATGATGGGGCGTTATCAACCTTTACCCATTGCCCCCCGATCGGCGGCACAACCCGGTGTGTGGTTAGCAGAAGCAGAACTCGGCTTGGGATTGTGGGAAGGTAGTTATCAAGGGATACACCGACTCTGGCTACGTTGGTACGATCGCGATCGTCACTGGATTCCCACCCCGATCGAAGCCGCCAATCAACGGGCCGAACAGGAAGCCCGACGGGCCGAACAGGAAGCCCAGCGGGCCGAACAGGAAGCCCAGCGGGCCGAACGGTTGGCAGCGCGGCTAAGGGCACTGGGGGTTGATCCCGATGAACCTGAATGAAACTTCCCGTAATGGCTTGCCTAGGGTAAATTTTCCCAGGCATGGGTGACTAGCTCCTGGAGCCAACGGCGCTGGGCCTTGTCTAACACGCCATCCTCCGCCAGCAGTTCCGCCGACAGATCCTCCAACGTGCGTCCCTGGGCACGGGCAATGCGAATCACCCCCGCGATCGCGGCTGCCACGACTTCTTCGTCGATCGGCTGGGATTGCAAGTCCAAGACTTCCTGGGAATTGGCTGGGATCGAGTACCGCATAGGTCCCTATAGTAACCTGCCCCTTAGCCAGAAGTGCCCGCAACCATTTAAGCTTCTTTAAGAATTCCTCGGGTGATTCGCCGCAGACGGCGATCACAAAAGCGATCACGAAAGCGACCACAAAAGCAACCACAAAAGCAACCACAAAAGCGACCACAACTCTGATGCAAGAAGTTCTCTACCTGGAAATCCCCACTCCGGATACGGCGGCTGTGCGTGACTGGCTCCAACAGCAGTTTCAACCCCCATCGGCTGAGCAGTGGGTGAAAGCAAGCACGCCAGCGGGAATTTGCCTCCAGCGATCGCGCAACGTCTCCGCAGGAAAATCGCCAGGGAGAACCGCGCTAACGCCTGAGACCACTGACACTAGCCTGCCAGAGGCACTCTCGATCTTTGTCTGGTCGTTGCAACGGACTACCTACCTAAAAGCCTTTCGCTGGGCAGCACGATCACTCCCCGGTGAACGCCAGGTTTTAACCCAGCTTACCCACTCAATCCGACAGCAATTCCCTAACCAGTACCCGGAACCCCCCGCGATCGACCTTAGCCAGCAGTCGATTTTTGACGCTTTGGCCGCTGACTATCCCAAGACTGTCGAATATTTCCGCAAATTCCCCAATGGGGAATATGATCTCACCCGTGCCTACTGGTGGGAGCAACGCTGGCGGGAAGGAGTGCGCAATCCCCAATCGCCCCGGCCAGTGGTCTTCTCCCATTCCCACCCCTTAAGTTCAACACCCCCCACCTATGACCTGATCTACATCGGCGGTGCCCTGGGGGTGATCCATGCGGCGGCAATGGCCCAGTTGGGCTATCGGGTGCTGTTGATCGAACGGATGCCCTTTGGGCGAATGAATCGCGAGTGGAATATCTCCAGGGATGAATTTCAGCGGTTGATTGACCTGGGTTTATTCACGGCGGCAGAGTTCGAGAGTGTGATTGCCCGTGAATATATTGACGGGTTCCATAAGTTTTTTGATGCTAATAATCCCCCCCAGGCGAAAGCACCTATTTTGCATACACCGACGGTGTTGAATGTGGCGGTGGATTCGGATAAGTTAATCCAGCTTTGCGGTCAGAAGTTGCGGGCTGCGGGGGGAGAAATCTGGGATGAAACGGAATTTCAACGGGTGGATGTTGATCCCACCCAGGTGACGGTACAAACTCGGCATTTGGTCAGCCAAGATGAGCGATCGGCCCAGGGTCGCCTATTAGTCGATGCCATGGGAACAGCCTCGCCGATCGCGTGGCAATTAAACAATGGTCGTGCCTTTGATAGCGTCTGTCCGACGGTGGGGGCGGTTTTTAGTGGCCTGAGTCCGGAAGTATGGGATAGCCAATATGGCGATGTGTTGAATAGTCACGGTGATATTTCCCGTGGTCGCCAGTTGATTTGGGAACTGTTCCCAGTCCACGGTGAGGATTTGACGGTCTACCTTTTCCATTACCATGAAATTCACCCCGACAATCCTGGCTCCTTGCTGGAAATGTACGAGGACTTTTTCACGATTTTCCCCGAATATCGCCGCTGTGATCTGGACCAATTAACCTGGAAGAAACCAACGTTTGGCTATATCCCTGGCTATTTTACGACGAGTGAACACGATCGCCGGGTGGCCTTCGATCGCCTGATCGCGATCGGGGATGCGGCCTCACTCCAATCTCCGTTAATCTTCACTGGCTTTGGGTCCTTGGTGCGCAATTTGGCACGGCTGACGGATTTACTCGATACGGTCTTGAAACATGATCTGCTTAGTGCCCAGCATTTGAATCAAATTCGCGCTTACCAAAGTAACCTGTCGGTCACCTGGCTCTTTTCCAAGGGCATGATGGTCCCGACGGGGAAATCCCTGCCACCGGAACGGATCAATGCCATGCTCAATACCTTTTTTGGCATTTTAGCGGCGGCTGATCCCCAGGTAGCCGAACGGTTTATGAAGGATCAAGTGGGCTGGTGGACATTCAATCGTTTAGCCCTGATCGCAGCCAGTCAAAATCCGGCCATGTTGCTGTGGATTTGGGAGTTGGCCGGTCCGAAGGATATGCTGCGCTGGCTGAAGAGTTATTGGGATTTTACAATCTTTGCCCTGCTGAGTGTGTGCTTAGGTTGGTTACCGGGCTTAACGCGACGGGTGCGATCGTGGTTGGAACCGCGTTATCCCGCTCTCTGGTTCTGGTTGCTAACCCAAAGTTATCGGCTCACCAGTGGCATGGGTCAGCCGCCGATCGGTCGATTTTCGGGGCGCGATAGCTTCGCGACGCCGAAGGCGTATCGCGCCCAACTGAACTCAACCATGACCGCGATCGATCGCGAACCCAACCCCGTCTCCGGTAATCCGCCGGAAGTTCGCTAAATTAGACATACTTGCGCCTTTGGGGTGAACCTTTATGTTAGCCACTGCTCCCCCCTATACCATCACCTGGGAAAAGCTACCCGATGACTTTATCCTGCCGGATGATCCTGTGGACAACATTAATCAACCGACGCTCGCAGCGGCCTTAACGGAAAGCTTGCAATTAGCGGGCAAATTACCGGACAGGGCGCTCACGCCCACCAACTACGGCATCTGTGCCAAGGTGAACGATAAGTTTGTGGTGAAGGCTCCCGATTGGGCCTTTATTCCCCAAATTACGGTCGATAGCGCTGAAATGCTTCGCAGTTATACCCCCCGCCTGCAAGGGGAGATTCCTGCGATCGTGCTGGAGTTTCTGTCGGATACCGATGGTACGGAATACTCGGTGAAGGAAACCTATCCACCGGGGAAATATTTCTACTACGAACAGATTTTACAGGTACCCAACTACGGCATTTTCGAGCCAGTGACGGGGGAGTTGGAACTCTATCGGCTCCAGGAAACGGGGCAGTATAAATTAGTCGCGGCGAATGAAGATGGGCGTTTCTGGATTCCGGAAGTGGGGTTATACCTGGGGGTGTGGCAGGGAATACGCGAGAACCGTCCCGGCTACTGGCTGCGTTGGTGGGATGAGCAAGGCAATTTGCTCCTGTGGGGCACGGAACGGGTCGCTCTGGAACAGCAACGCACCGAACAGGAACGCCAACGCGCCGAGCAGGAACACCAACGAGCGGAACAGGAGCGTCAACGGGCGGAACGGTTGCTGGCACAATTACGGGCAGCGGGGATCGAGCCGAAGGATTAGCGCTTAGATACGATGCACCCCCACCGCCACTATCTCCGCCACCAAAATCACCGCCACCAAAATCACTACTGCTGCTTGCTTGAACAAGGATAGGAATGCTCTCTTTGTCCTCATGGTAATACTCACAGGCACAACATTTATCGGTGACTAATATCGGTGACTAACCGTTCACCCGTGCTGAGCGTAGTGGGCTGCGTGAGGACTTCTTCTGTGTGCTGTAGGGTCAGTTCGTGGCAGTTAGGATACATGCGAAACGCTGTTCCCCTCGTTCTATGGGTTGCAAATAGACCGGGGTGAGGTTGGTAACATCAGCTAAGCCAGCTTGGGGAAGGGCAAGGCGGGGAGAGTCGGGACCCTCCAGTTGGATAGTCTGGGCGATCGCTTGCTGATAGTGGGCTTGGGCTTGGGTCAAGTGACCTTGTTTCGCCTGAAGATGGCCAAGGCTGGTATGCAGGTCAGCCAGGAGGGGATGTAGCCCCAGGGCTGGACCCAATTGGGTTAGAGTTTCGGTGTAAATGCGTTCGGCAACCGCGAAGTGCGGGTATTCAGAGTAGATGTGGCCGAGGATGAGCAGGCTACTGGCCAGGGCGGGGACGGCTCCTGGTAGCTGGCGACGATGGTGCAGGGCTTGTCGAATGGCGGTTTCAGCCGTGGCCAGATCGCCGAGGGCCAGGGCCGCACACCCCAGGTTATGGCAGGTATCCGCCAGTTTGGCCTGAAGGGTCCGATGCGCTTGGGGAGACGCTGCGCGAACGCGGGGACTATTTGGATTGCGCTGTTGCTGCCATAGCTGTTGCCAGCGGGTTTGGGCTTGGGTAAACCAATGTTGGGCGCTGACGAGTTCGCTTTGCTGGTAGTGATAAACACCGAGGTAATGGTGGTAGCTGGCGAGGGCCTCATCGGTGAGGGGCGATCGCCCGGTGATCAGTTGGCCGATTTGTTGAAGATAGGTTTCAGCTTTGCGGATCTCGCGACGGGCTAAATAGAACCGGATCAGGCTTTCCAGGATGAGGCGTTGATCGGTTGGGGGCAGATCGTTGGCTAAGGTGATCAGAGCTTCGAGGTCGGGGATGAGATCACCTAGCGCCTGTAGGCGATCGGGGGTGTAGTGGCTGAGATCCTGGGGCAGGAGTTTGGCCCATTTGATCAGGTGGAGGTTCGCGGCTGGGGGTGTCGGGGCGGCTAGGGGCGATCGCGTTGCTGGGGCGGGTGAGTTAGACGCTTGGGGGTTGGGGGTGATCCGTTGTTTGCCTTGATCCCACTGGCCCTGGGGTTGAAACAGCCATTGTAGATTTTGGCTGAGGGTGTCAGAGGTGTCGGTGATCGGATAGGCTAACTTGAGTAGGGAGTGGCGATATTCTTTGTTGCAACCGGATTCGCGCTGATCGCTGAGGATGCCGCAGTGGTGTAGGCAGTGGAAGGCGGTTTTGATCGCTTGTTTTTGCGCAGGGGTAGGGTATTGGTAGAACTGGGCAAGGACGGCTTGCGCGGGTAAGTAGCGATCGAGCCAGGGTTGGCTGGGGTGAGCGTTGTCGAGGATCAGGGCGAGGAATTGGGCGATCGTACCTTTGAGGCGAATCAGTCGCCCCTGGGTTTGGTCGAAATTAACTAGGCTGAGTTTAGGTTTATTGGGACGTTGGGTTTCGCCCTCTGTAGATAGCTCGATGAGCAGAGCAGTGATGAGGAGAATGGCGATCGGTTTGCCTTGCTTAAAGTTAGGTCTTGCCATAAATTTCCCCAGCCGTATCGGGTGGTTTTCCCCAGTATGAGGGTGAGTATCTGGCCGGAAACCCGGATCGGGTCTGGCTTAGGGCCGGGGCGATCGCGGGCTTTGCTGGGGAATTCGTCTATTTGCCATGATAAGGCTAATCACACTTGCGGGGGGAGGCACTCCGATGCATGACGATTGGTTGAATGATCTCCTGACAAGGGCACCCACCTATGGGACCGAGGCCCCTGATCCCAGCATGGCCACCCACGCCACCCAGGGGCTAGACGTTGATCCCCTGGCCACTCACCCCAACCCCCTAACTCATGCCTTAGAACCGGACTCCACGGACCATGCCTCGATGCCTCACCTGGATGCGCCCAGTTGGCACCAGTATCCGACGACGCTCTACAGCCCCTCGCACACGGCCACGACGAGCAGTCTGACGGCGGGCGGTCTGGATGATGGCTCTGATCCGAATGCGAATGCCTGGGAGGGGTTAGTCAGTATAGGCTTTGCGCCCCATGCCGCGTTTGATCCGGCCCATCCGGGTGGGGTGGTGGTGGGGAATCCAGCGGCGGCAGCGACCCATTGGCAGCCCCAACACGCTGAGGATTCCTGTGTGTCAGCGGTGCAAAGTAGTCTGATCGCGGAACAAACGGGGCGATCGCTGCCGGAGACGTTGCTCTATGTGGAGGCGATCGCGGATGGGGTGATCCAGGATCATGGCACGCCTGCGGCCTTGGCGGCGGTGGAGTTGCAGCGGCATGGGGTACCGGCCCACACCCATGTGGGTGGGACGATCGCGGATCTGGAAACGGCGGTGGCCCACGGGGAGAGCGTGATGGTGGGGGTGAATGCCCAGGCGATCGCCCAGCCGGATTCGACTTCGTTGTTTGCGGCCTTGGCGCAGCCCAGCGGGTTAGGCCCAGCGGATCATGCGGTGGAAGTGACGGGGTTTATTCATGCGCCCCAGGATGGGCATCTGGAATCGGTGGTAATTAATGATCCGGGAATACCCCACGGGGCGGGAGAGGTGGTGCCGATTGAGCAGTTTCAGCAGGCGTGGGCGGCGAGCCAGAATTTTTATGTGGCGACGGAGGTGCATCAGCCATTACAGGCTCCGAATGTGGGTCTAGGGGAGCAGCCGCAAGGGAGTTTAGGCGGGATGGATTTTGCTTTGGGGGGAAGTGATGATCAGCCCTATGTGGAATTTGTGGGCGATCATATTTGGCAGCATTACAAAAATGGGGATTGTAGTGAGGTTGGGTATGTGGAGAATCAGAAATTTTATAGTCGGAGAGATGGTTACTGCGGCAAGCTGGGCAGTGATTGGAATATTTATGATGCGCATGGGGATTGTGTGGGGTATGTGGACAGTAATTTAGATGTGCGATCGCCGAATGGGCGCTTTTTGTCTCATGCCGGTAGTGCTGTAGGCGGGGCGGCTTGGCTATTGTTTGTGGGTCTGGGCGGACTCTCCTAGCCCGGTGCCAATGTGTGATCTGTCCACCACCAAGGCACTAAGCACACGAAGAAACCCTAAGCTTAGTGCAACTTTGTGCCCTTAGTGTCTTTGTGGTAAAAATACATACAGGAAGCTCCTGAGATGGCAAAAGACTTATTCCACGATGCAGTGAAAAATGCCTTGCAGAAGGATGGCTGGCGGATCACCCATGATCCCTACTATCTGAAGACGGGCGGGGTGGAAATGTATATTGATTTAGGCGCAGAGAGTATCCTGGCAGCCGAACGCGATGATCAAAAGATTGCTGTTGAGATCAAAAGCTTTCTAGGCGCTTCCTCAATCTCAGAGTTTCATGCTGCATTGGGACAATTTATCAACTATCAACTAGCGCTGGAAGATATTGAACCCGATCGCATTCTATACCTGGCAGTCCCATTCGACATCTATGATGAATTTTTTCAACTTGGTTTTATCCAAAAAGTGATTCAACGAATGCAATTAAAAATCTTAGTCTACGATGAGCAAAAAGAGGAGATCTTGCAATGGACAAGCTAGAGCAGTATCGAGAGATTATTCAAGCGTTTTTGAAGGAGTATAGCGATCGCCGTTCTAATGAGGAGATTGACTCGCAATGTATTTTCGATTTACAGCGGGATCACTATCAAGTGGTTAATGTAGGCTGGTCGAACCGGCGACGAGTCTATGGATGTGTCATGCATCTGGATCTTAAGGATGGTAAGGTTTGGATTCAATATAATGGTACAGAAATTGATATTGGCAAAGAATTGGTCGATCGCGGTATCCCTAAATCTGATATTGTCCTAGGTTTCCAACCCCCTCACCGTCGGCCCTTTACTGACTATGCTGTTGGCTAATGGTGCCCCTTTGTGCCCTTCGTGTCTTCGTGGTAAAAAAACTCAAGAGGTAAACTCAAATGACCCAATCACTCTATGAACAAGACATTCTCCTCTGGGCGGAAGATACGGTTGCCAAACTAAAATCACGGGATTTTGAGCACCTAGATTTAGAGCATTTGATTGAGGAGGTGGAAGCTTTGGGGATTTCCCAGCGGAAGGAGCTTTTGAGCCGCCTGATGCGATTGCTGGAGCATTTACTCAAGCGGTTATATGTCCATTCACCGCAAGACTATAATGGCTGGGAACGCACGATCTGGAATCAGCGATCGGAGTTGGGGATTCTGCTCGATCAGGCTCCGAGTCTCAGGACTAGGTGGGATGAGTATTTTGTGAATGCTTGGCAGCGGGCCTTAGTGAAGGTGAGGGCGGAATATCCCCAGGGGGTGTTTCCGGAAAGTTGGCCCTATGGGAGTGAGATGGAGGCGGTGTTGACGGTTAGTTTTTGGGAAATTGAACCACCAAGGCACGAAGAACACTAAGAAGCACTAAGCTTGGTGAAACTTTGTGCCCTTCGTGTCTTCGTGGTTAAAAAACAGAGGTACCCCAATATGATCCCATCACTTTACGAACAAGATATTTTACTTTGGACGGAAGATACAGTAGCCAAACTCAAAGCCCGCGATTTTGACCATCTAGATCTGGAAAACTTGATTGAGGAGGTGGAAGCCTTGGGGATTTCCCAGCGCAAGGAACTCTTGAACCGATTGACGCGCCTGTTGGAGCATTTACTCAAGCGGTTGTATGTGCCTTTGCCAGAGGATTACCGAGGTTGGGAAAATACGATTCGGGAACAGCGACGACAATTGCGCTTTTTGCTAGAGGCGGCTCCCAGTTTGCAGCGATTTTGGGATGTTTCGTTCGATCGCGCTTGGGAAGCGGCCAGGGAAGATGTGCAGGATGCTTATCCGCAGGTGGGTTTACCGGAGCAGTGGCCCTATGAGCATCAAGCCGAGGGGGTGTTAACGGTCAAGTTTTGGGAGATGGAACCACCAAGACACCAAGAACACTAAGGAACACCAAGAACTTCGTGTAACTTTGTGCCCTTCGTGTCTTTGTGGTTAAAAAAAAGAGGTACCCCACCATGCCCCCATCACTCTATGAACAAGATTTCCTCCTGTGGACCGAGGCAACCGTTGCCCAACTTAAGGCGCGGGATTTTGAACACCTGGATCTGGAAAACCTGATTGAGGAGATTGATGCCTTGGGCCGATCGCAGCGCAAGGAACTGAAAAGCCGCCTGCTGGTATTACTCGAACATTTACTGAAGCGGCTGTATGTGCTTTCACCGGATAATTATCGGGGTTGGGAAACGACGATCGAAGAACAACGGCGACAGATTGAACTGGAATTGGAGGATTCACCGAGTCTCAAAAACTATTGGGATGAGGCATTTGTGACGGCGTGGCGGTTGGCGTTGAAGGGGGTCCGTAAGTCCTATCCAGCGGTGGGATTTCCGGATGCGTGGCCGTTTTCACGCGAGATTGGGATGGTTTTGGATTGTGATTTTTGGGAAATTGAACCACCAAGACACGAAGGACACTAAGGAACACCAAGGACTTCGTGTAACTTTGTGTCCTTGGTGCCTTAGTGGTGAAAAAATAGTCAACTTATAGGAGTTTCGTATGGGATTTTTCGGATTTATCCAAGCTGGACTAAGCACGATCGGTCACATTGCCCAGGGATTCATTCCCTCCTTCATGGCCATTAACCAAACCCGTGCCCTCACCACCCAAAGCCGATCGCTCGAACTCGCCCAAAAACGAGATGATGCTAACCGCGAGGTCGCCCTCAAGCGTATGAAATTTGATGCCAAGATGGCTATCTTTCAGCAAGCTGCCCGTGCTAAGGAACGCCAGGAGGAACAGGAATTTTCCCGCCAACTCCAGGAAAGTCGCCAACGTCATGAATTTGCGATCGAAGCTAGCCGCCAAGCCTTTCAATCCCTAGAGGCCGAAAAGCAACGGCAGTTTATGAATGCGATCGAAAAATTCAAGGCTGAAGTCCAACTGGCGATCAACCAAGATAATCTAGCCTTTGCCCGTTGGAAGGAAGAAACCGGACGGGAATTCACCCGCGAGATGAAGTTGTTAGATGTGCAGTTAGCCCAGATCCTGACGAAGGAAAAACGGGAGAATGATCGCCGCGATCGCAATAGTCCGGTCTTTTCGGTAGCGGATGACATTTTGGCCGGTGTGGCCCGGTATCCGCAGATGCCCCTATCAGTCTTCATTTCACCGCCCGTGTTGTTGTATGACCCTGCCCCGCAGGCGGCACGCGCCAATGCCCAATTTCCCGCGATGGAGGAAGCCCTGTCGTCATCATTGCGAGATCTCTTTAAGCAATATAGCCAGCGTGAACGTCCGATTCGTTTTTTGGCGGGGGAATGGGTGACCAAAAGTCGGCGGGCGGAGTCGGCGGCGAATGATATTTTTCGGGATTTGGGCACGGTGCCGGTGATGATTTTGGAAACGGCGGTGGAGGAGTCGTTTCTGCACCTGAATGTGGGGTTTTGGCATACGGATTTCCCGGCCCCGCGTTTTGAAACGGTGGTGCGGAAGCATCGCTGGCAGGACATTATCAATGAGATCGCCAATGAGCGGGCGAAAACTTGGCAGGCGCAGGAACGATCGCTGGCCAATGATTACGACAAAGCCGAATTTATCCGACGGAACCGAGAGGATCTGACCCATTATCTAGAGGTGTTGCACTGTCTCCACGCGGGGATGGTGGCGGATGAGTATTTCTTGCTTTTTGCCGAGCCACGCCAATTACCGTTGTTGCCGCAGCTATTGCCCGATCTCTTGGCGGAACTCCCCCCAGAGGCGCAAACAGCGTTTACCCAGCAGGTGATCGACTACTGTGAGCAGTTGTTTGCGGTGCTCGATCGCGTGGAACCGGAGGCAGCAGCGGCTTTACATTTGGCCTGGGCAACAATCTTGCGCGATCTCCCCAGCCGCTATGGGTTTGAGGCGCAGTTGGGTGCTGCCATGCGGGCTTGGTTGGCGCAACGGGGGGTAAGCCTTCCCCAGGCTGATTTGGCGACGCTCGCGATCGCGGTGGGGGAACGGCTGATTCCGGAGGATGCGGCCTTTGTGACGACGCTCAATGGCTGTTTGCAGGTGTTACCGGAGGCGATCGCGCTCAATATTGCCACGTCCTGTTACCAACGTAGCCGGGAGCATATCGCTAACCAAGCCTGGGAACTGGCCCGGATCGACTGCGATCGCACGTTGTCCCTGTCGCCCCATGCCGATGCCTATTACCAACGCAGTTTGGCCTATCTGGGGTTGGAGCAATACCGGGAGGCCGTTGCTGATGCCGATCGCGTCATCCAACTGCAACCAAACCGGGCGGAGGCGTATGCAGTGCGGGGGAATGCCTATGCCCAGTTGGGGGACTATGAAACGGCGCTGGCGAACTATAACGAGGCGATCGCGAAGGGGGCCACCCATCTGACGGCGAAACGGGATCAATTACAAGCCTGGTGGCAGGATCACCGGCGTCGGGAATTGGCGGATCAGCACTATCAAACCGGGATGCAACACTGGCAGGCACGGGAGTATGAGCAGGCGTTGGCGGCGTTCCAGCAGGCGGCCCAGTATGGTCATCCGGAGGCAATGCAAACGCGATCGGAGGTGATGGCAGAACAGGAACGGTGCAAGGCGTTGATCTTTAAGTTGCCCAATGATGGCGGCGATCTGGAGTTTGTCTGGATTAAGGCGGGGACGCTGAAGTTGGGCGAGCATGAGATTCACCTGGCAGCCTTTCGGATGAGTAAGTACCCGATCACGCAGCGGCAATACCAGGCGATTATGGGCAATAATCCGTCACACTTTAAGGGCGATTTGGATTGCCCGGTAGAAACTGTGTACTGGCAAGATGCGGTTAAGTTTTGTGAAGAGCTTTCTAAACAGCCGGTGATGGCGGGGCAGACGGTGCGGTTGCCCAGTGAGGCCCAGTGGGAGTATGCCTGTCGGGCGGGGACGCCGACGAAGTTCTGGTTTGGCGATAGTGATAGTGAGTTGGCGAAACATGCTTGGTATTCAGGCAATTCAGGAGATCGTACTCATTCCGTGTATGAGAAAGCGAAGGAGCATGAAAATCCCTGGGGGCTGGTGGATATGCATGGCAATGTTTGGGAGTGGTGCCAGGATAACTGGACAAGCAATACAAATGAACTACCGAAGGATGGAACGCCTTTACTAACAAGTGGACCCTCTGGAAGGCACGCCGTCCGTGGCGGCTCCTGGAACGACATTGCCGTCAATTGTGCTTCCGGCAACCGCAACTACTGGGGCGCGGACAGCACGAACAACCGCCGAGGCTTTCGTGTTGTCTTGCTCGTCTGAGTTCCTGCCCCGGCGAGGACCCCTTTTCTTTACACTTTTTAACTTTTGCCTTTACACTTTTTCATTTTTTTCTTGCGCGTAGCGCTAAAAATTTTTTTGGCGATTTTTGGGGTCCATTTTTTGAACCACCAAGGCACTAAGGACACAAAGTTTCACAAAGCTTAGGGTTTCTTAGTGCCCTTTGGGTCTTAGTGGTTCCTGATGTTTCACAAAGTTTTAAAGAATAAACCGCTGAATTCCTTGTTTAATAAGAGAAACATTAAAATTAATCAGTAACCCCAATCGATGACCAGACAATTTCAAATAAGTCAGCAATTGTGCCCGATGCACTGGCAAAATTCCCTCGACCGCTTTTAGCTCAACAATCACACATTTCTCCACCAATAAATCTAACCGAAAGGCAGACCCAATCTGGATATCCTCATAGATAATAGGTTGCGTTTGCTCCGCTTCCACAAATAACCCCTTCTTCTTCAACTCATACACCATGCACGCCTGATACACACTCTCCAGCAACCCCGGCCCCAGCTTCGAGTGCACCTTAAACGCCGCATCCACCACCGCCCTCGCCACCTGCTCCGTCCGCTCCGGTACCCTCTCATGCATCTCCTTCGTGCCCCCTTCGTGTTCTTTGTGCCTTAGTGGTTCCCTAATTCTTTACCACAAAGACACCAAGCACACCAAGTTTCACCAAGCTTCCGCTATGAATGAACTCCCCGTTGTTGAGAAAACCTACGACCTCATCAAATGGTATCTTCCCATCCTCAACCGCCTCCCCAAAGAGCATAAGTTTGGCCTTGGCCAGCGCATGATTGACATCCTCTACGACCTCTTGGAAAACCTTATCATTGCCCGCTACAGCCGCAATAAAATCCCCATTCTGGAAAGTCTTAACGCAAAAGTAGATATCCTCAGACACCAAACTCGCCTGCTCTTTGACCTAAATCTCATGCAGGAACAGCGCTACGAATATGCCAGCAAACAAATCCACGAAGTTGGCAGCGAAATCGGCGGCTGGCTCAAGCATCAAAAGAAACAATAATTTCCCATGAAAAATTTCCCATGAAAAGAGTCGGCAACCTTTGGCCCCAAATCACCAATTTTTCTAATCTTATTTTAGCTGCCAGAAAAGCTCAGCGCTGCAAACGTTTTAAGCCCAACGTCGCCGACTTTAACTACCACCTCGAAACCGAACTCATCCAACTGCAAACCCAACTCATCACCCAAACCTACACCCCCGGTGACTACACCACCTTTAAGCTCATTGACCCCAAACCCCGCCTCATTTCCGCCGCCCCCTATCGCGATCGCGTTGTCCACCATGCCCTCTGTAACATCATCGGCCCCATCTTTGAAAAAACCTTCATCCCCGACTCCTACGCCAATCGCAAATACCTAGGCACCCACAAAGCCTTAAAACGCTTCACCCAATTCGCCCGCTCAAGCCGCTATATCCTACAGTGCGATATCAGCAAATACTTCCCCAGCATCGATCATGAAATTCTCAAAACCCTAATCCGCAAAAAAATTAAATGCCCCGACACCCTCTGGCTCATCGACACCATCATCGACCACAGCAACCCCCAAGAACCTATCCTGCACTACTTCCCCGGGGACAATCTGCTCACTCCCATCGAACGCCGCAAAGGCTTACCCCTCGGCAACCTCACCAGTCAATTCTTCGCCAATATCTACCTCAATGCCCTCGATCGCTACATCAAAGAAACCCTGCAAGTTCACAAATACCTTCGTTACGTCGATGATTTTGCCCTCTTCTCTGATGACCATGATTTTCTAGAACATAGTCATCTTGCGATCGCGAACTATCTCATCAATCTACGCCTAAAATTACATCCCATTAAAACCCAATTATTTGCAACAAAATATGGCCAAAACTTTGTTGGCTTTCGTATCTTTCCCGATCGCATTCGCGTCATCTCTAAAAATATTAGACGTGGTCGAAAACGCCTGCGTATTTTATGTCACCTCGTCCAACAAGATCGATTAGATTCCCAAAAGTTGTATCATTCTATCCAAGCCTGGAGAGGTCACCTGAAACATGGCGACACCTACCGCCTCCAACAACAGCTATTTAGTGCCCTTAGTGATGAGTTAACCTCGCCTAAGACACTAGAGAAGGTGCCGATCGCAAACGCCGTCCGTGGCGGCTCCTGGAACAACAATGCCGACAATTGTGCTTCCGGCAACCGCAACAACTGGAACGCGGACAACAGGAACAACAACCAAGGCTTTCGTGTTGTCTTGCTCGTCTGAGTTCCTGCCCCGGCGAGTACTCCTCACCGTCAGAGTCACTAGATGGGAATTTAGTGAGCGTACCTTTAGGAGTCCAGATCGGTACCTGTGAAGTTGGCGACAGCTTCCAAACATCAAACCGGATGGGGCGTTTTAGTAGCTTCGGCGAACGATCGCCCCTCCCCCCCTTCGTGCCCCCTTTGTGCCCTTCGTGTCTTTGTGGTGGTAGCGGGGTCAGATGCTTCAACGACGAGTTATCCTACCAGGCAGTATACAAGCTTTGCCCAAAGGCCCGGTTTTCCTGTCCTTGCCTCTAGAATCGAGCTACACTGACGTTGATGGTACACCTGTTATCCTATGGCTGAGATCATTGAGATTCCCATTGAACTTACCCAATTCCAGCTACCTCAAGCGGTTCAGGCACGTTTGCAATCTCTCTTAGATGACCAAGATGCAGGTAAAACGCTCTCACAAGCAGAACGACAAGAGGCAGAAGAGCTGGTTGAATTAGCAGAATTTTTATCCCTTTTACGTTTGCGTTCAACGCGGGTGATGAAGCAATCATAAATGACAACAATTCCCGCATCTCTGCGTCGATTAGTGATTCAGAGATCTGATAACCGATGTGAATATTGCAAGATATCGCAGCTTGGTCAAGTTGCGACTTTCCATGTCGATCATATTGTTCCTGTTGTCGCAGGTGGGCAAACCACTACTGATAATCTGGCGCTTGCGTGTGTCTCCTGCTCACTCCGTAAAGGTGCAAGGCAAGTCGTAGAAGATCCGAGGGCTGGAGAACGGGTGTCCATCTTTAATCCTCGCCAACAGAAGTGGGAGGAGCATTTTTCTTGGCATGATGTCCAGCTTTTAGGATTAACTACTCCATTAAATGGATAAACCGATATCAAATCTTCTATCCTTCCATAGATAGTATCAGCATCTTCTAGCTCTGAGATCAGATCTTCAAGTTGTCTCTTTAATTTTTCCATTACCACAAATCCAACATAGGTTGCTCAGTTTCTTCAACGCCATAAAGCTCATATTCAAATGGATTTCCATTCTGCCAACCGGTCTTTCCAAACTTGCGTAAACGCTCTAACCTCCGAATCATAATCTCACAATAAATAGGATCGATATCACAAACATAGCATTGACGTTGTAGCTGTTCTGCTGCAATTAGTGTAGTTCCCGAATGTCCAAAAAAGTCAATGACTATATCCTTTTCTTTGGAACTTGAAATCATCAGTCTTTCAATTGCTTTGAGAGGCTTTTGAGCGTAACATCCATTTACATTCTCCTCCATTCTATAGAAAACCTGTTGAACATCTACCCAAACATTACCTGGTCGAATATTCTCAGATTTACTGCGCTCTATATTTTCGGTTTTTCTGCCATTGACCTCTTTATAGTAACCCCGCAAGATCTTAGGAATATCTGTATATTGGACAGAAAAATCTGGGTTTCCCTTAACGTAGTACAAACATTCTTGCCTGACAGCCATCCAGTTCTTTTGGGTTCCATATCCTCTTTGATTACGCATGGTGATCAGAGAGCGTGAGGCAAATTCTTTAAAAGAACGCATCATTAACATGAAATCAGGTAATGGCTGGAAGCCCTGATTTTGATCAGCCCCTAACCATATATAAAGGGATGAGTCTGTGCATAGGGCATTAGAGGTGTTGTATATCCATTGCTCGCACCATGCTATGAACTCCTCGACTGATCGCGTTTCAAAAGCGACCAAATTATAAGGAGGATCATGGATAGCTAATGTAGCCGTCTTTCCAGCCATTAGGTGAGCTATTTGAGCAGAATCAGTCGCATCTAAGCAACCAATTCTATGTCCGTGTATCGGATCTATCCAAATATCACCTAGGGCAAGCCGACAAAATTTCAACAGTTTTTTGCGAGTCTCTTCATCTTCATCAAGTCTAGGCAGTGTATAATTTTTCATATGCCAACTATAGCAATCCCAGATGATTCATGAGAGAAGCCAATCCTATATCTACTGATAGAGATTCACTATGTCCCTTCCCATTCTCATAAATGACTTAGGATTGCTATATCTCTTAGATGGCTAAATTTTATCTCAAAAGATTTTATCTCAAAAGATTTTATCTCAAAAGATTTTATCTCAAAAGATTTTATCTCAAAAGATTTTATCTCGAAAGATTTTATCTCGAAAGATTTGAATTTAAGTTAAACAGCTAGATTATTTTATTCTAGCTCGACTGTGTTAAACAGCCAACCCTATATGCGATTTTCCAAACATATTTCAGGAGCCAAGGGCCGATCGCCCTTCAAAGCCGTTTCGACCGCCCGTTGTTGATCGCGGCGGGTGATCCAGCGGTGGTAGGTTTGGGTGTGAATGCGGACCGAATGGCCCATCATCCGGGCGGCAACGCTATCGGGAATACCAAAGTGGATCGTGCGGATCGCCCAGGCATGGCGCAGACTGTAGGGCGAAAACGGGATGCCATAGCGGCGAAATTGGGCACTGACCCGCTGGCCAATGCGGCGCAGCGTCGTGTGAGTTAAGTCAGTGCTAATCGCCGGTAATTGTCCCTCACGCAATTGGAACTGCTCCACCCATTCCGGATAGAAGGGCCAAACCTCATGATGGCCCGTTTTCGTCGTATCTAAAACCTGAATCACCGCTGCCGGATCACCTTGACTTAGGGCCGTATAGTCCGAAAAAAACACCTCATGATTGCGCAGGCCATAGGTCGCCATCACCCCATAGACAAAGCGCCAGGTGGGATTGGGAATTTGGGCAAACGTTGCGACAATTTGTTCATCCGTCGGTAGATCACGAAATTGGGTTTTCTGGGGACCATAGCTGCCCCACAGATCCTTCAAATCAAACGGCAACTCCACCTGCAAAAAACTGGCAAACGCCGCCATCGTCGTACAACACATTTGCCGACTGCGGGAGTGGGCACGGGTCGCCATCACCGTGAGATGAATCCACTCCGGTAAACTCAGGTTCGGTTTGCTGGCCGCGATCGCGACTAACTTACGCAAATAGGGCGCATAGGCCGCTTCCCAGGTCGTTTGGGCCGCTGCCGGGTGACGATCCCGCTGACTCCGAAACGCTACCTCAAACGCTTCCACCTGCTCCGGTAGCGTCGCCTGGTACAGACAGAAACCGCCGGTTTCGGTGTATTGATGCCAGTCAAAAGTCTTTTGAATTAACTGGGCCGCCACCACCTTCGCCGTTTGTTCAATTTGCTTGAGGCCACTGGCTGTAGCGGGTAGCCCCAAGCTGAGGCGTTGTTGGTGCGGACGTTGGCGCGAACTGCCGGGACGGGGGGGCAACGTACCCCGCAGGTTCAACTTCTGGCCCCGGCGCTCGATCTGAAACCCCAGGCAGGCCGCTTTCAAGCGTTGATTCACCTGGGCAATGCGATCGTCCAAGGGATGGGCATCCAGGGGCGGCGCGTCAGGCATTTTCTCCCGGTTCAATAATGCGCTGGAACAGGTAACCCGTCCCCCGTGCCGTCAGGATCAGTTCCGGATTGCTGGGGTCCTCCTCCAACTTGGCCCGCAGGCGGGAAATATGCACATCCACCACCCGCGTATCCACATGGCGCTCCGGCGTATAGCCCCACACCTCCTGGAGAATCTCCGATCGCGAAAACGCTTCCCCCGATCGACTCACCAGCAACTCCAGCAGACTAAACTCCATCCCCGTCAGCCGAATCCGTTCATCCCCCTTATAAACCTGGCGCTTATTGGTATCAATGCGCAAATTCCCGACATGGATCACCCCGGAACTGGGAATCCCCGACGTGCCCGTTTTTTCCACCCGCCGCAGCACCGATCGAATCCGCGCTTCCAATTCCTTGGGCGAAAAGGGCTTGACCACATAATCATCCGCCCCTAGCTCCAACCCCGTAATGCGATCGGCCACATCCCCCAGAGCCGTTAGCATAATGATCGGCACATCGGATTCCTTGCGCAATTCCTGGCAAACCCCATAGCCATCTAACTTCGGCATCATCACATCCAGGACCACCAGATCCGGCCCCGCGTTGCGAAAGGTTTCCAGGGCCTCCTCACCATCCGCCGCCGTGATGACATCGTAGCCAATCATCGAGAGGCGCGTTTCCAAAATGCGACGAATACTGGCCTCATCATCGACAACGAGAATTTTCTCCTTATGGCTTTCCAATTTCCCTAGACTCCTTTCTTCCTAAGCAAAATCGATTTCTTCCCTTACGGTTGGCGCTGATCCCGGTGGGGATCGTCTTTATTCAACCGGGCCGTGCCCAACCCAGTATCCTATTGTAAAGGTAGATTATGGCTGAAAATCCCATGACTGGGACTTTTCAAGCTTTTCTAAAGATTTATTGCTGTTGGCAAAATATCTCCAGAATCGTCTCCAGAATCGTCTCCGTCGCATGGTCTCCCCTAGCGCAGGCTTGGCACAATGGCTAAACTCCGAACCCAGTACGTTTGCATTGAATGTGGTGCCGAATCCTTGCAATACTTTGGCCGCTGCCCCGACTGCAAGGCGTGGGGGTCGCTTCAGGAGCAAGTGATCGACACGGCCCCCCCCGACTCCGCCCTAGAACGGGTCCGCCGCTCACCCAAGGGACGCATGGCCCAAGCCCAGGCGATCGCCGCTGTCCCCCTGGATCAAATCAGTGAATATCCCCAGAGCCGTCTGTCATCGGGTTACGGGGAACTCGATCGCGTCCTGGGGGGCGGCATTGTCCCCGGTTCCCTGATCCTGCTGGGGGGAGATCCCGGCATCGGCAAATCCACCCTGTTGCTCCAAGTGGCGGGTACCCTGGCGCGGCAATTTCCCATCCTCTACGTGTGCGCCGAAGAATCCGGCCAACAGGTCAAACTCCGTTGGCAACGCCTTGCCGTCAGTGATCCTCCGGCGGCGATCACCCAACCCCCAGAAACGCGTCGGGGCGGGTTACCTAACAACCTTGACGGTCCCACCCAAACCCCGATAAACCCGCCCAATCCTCCCACCAACCGCCGCAAAAAAAGCACAACCGCTCAAGGCCAAGATCTCCCCGCCCAACTCTATGTCCTGCCCGAAATCAGCCTCGACACCATCCTCGTGGAACTAGAAGCCCTCAAACCCAAAGTCGCCATTATCGACAGCATCCAGGCTCTCTATTTCGCCGCCCTTAACTCGGCCCCCGGTTCCGTGGCCCAGGTGCGGGAATGTACCTCAGCCCTGATGCAACTCGCCAAGCGCGATCACATTGCCCTGTTTATCGTTGGTCACGTCACCAAGGAAGGGGCGATCGCCGGTCCCAAGGTCTTGGAGCACCTCGTCGATACCGTCCTCTATTTCGAGGGCGATCGCTTTGCCAGCCATCGACTCCTGCGATCGGTGAAAAATCGGTTTGGCGCCACCCAGGAATTGGGCGTGTTTGAAATGGTCGATCGCGGCCTCGCAGAAGTGGCTAACCCCTCGGAGTTGTTCCTGGGCAGTCGCGAAGAACTGACCCCCGGCACCGCCACGATCGTCGCCTGCGAAGGCACCCGGCCCCTGGTGGTGGAACTCCAAGCCCTCGTCAGTCCCACCAGTTACAGCTCCCCCCGGCGATCGACCACCGGCATTGAATTTAATCGGCTGCTGCAAATTTTGGCGGTATTAGAAAAACGGGTAGGGATTCCCCTCTCTAAACTCGATGCCTATGTGGCATCCTCCGGTGGCCTCAATGTGGCCGAACCCGCCGCCGATTTGGGTGTCGCGATCGCCGTGGCTGCGAGTTTCCGCGATCGCATTGTGGACCCCGATACCGTCATTATTGGGGAAGTTGGCTTAGGCGGTCAGGTGCGTCCCGTCTCCCAATTGGAAATGCGCCTGAAGGAAGCGGCAAAACTCGGATTTAAGCGGGCGATCGTCCCTAAAGGTCAAATTCCCACCGGCTTAGCAATGGACATTATCCCCGTCAGTCGCGTGTTGGATGCGATCGCCACCGCCTTGATCACCCCCCAGCCTCAACCCGCAACCTAGCGATCGGCAAGCACTCCAGACCCCCGCGATCGCCATCAATAAATTTTGTAACAAGCAATACAGTTTTAGTGATAGAATAGGAACGTTCAATGCCGTGGCTGCATGGCCCTATTAGACCCTATTAGATAAGTATTTTGTCCTATGGCTCACGCTTTTTACGCATCAACCCCCCTTAATATCGAAATCACCCAAAAACACTTGGATAATATGGTGGCCTCCCTTGCCCATCGGCTGGAAGTGGCTCGTGCGAACCAGAATTTTGGCTTAGTGGCCCAGTTGGAGCAGGAACGGCAACAGCTACAGCGCCAATACCGGCTATCAGTACGGGCGCACACCCCCCGACCATCCCTCCTGGCGATCGGGCAACGCCTCTGGTCGGATCTGAAAACCGCGATCGCCCAGAGTACCCAACTATCCGTCGATCGCTGGGTGACCGACGCGGGTGAGGTGTGGTGGCAAGCCCATGATCCCCAAACTGGCAAGGCACTCTATACCGATTCGGAAGCCGACGTCGTGCAGTGGATCGAAGACAACGGCCTAGGCCGTTAGGCACAACCCCAACGGCCAACCAGAATGGCAACCCACTCCAAACTGCAATCCAACATTAAACTGCAACCCAAAATTGCAACCCAACTGCAACCCATACCAACAGAAAAGGTGGCGTACCTAGTACCCCACCTTTTTGCATTAAACCCGTTTGTCGGGATAGTTTTTAAGGGTTCGTAGTAACGACTTTAGTCGTTCCCCAAGCTTAGAAATTCATCTCAGCCGCTTGGACCTTTTCAATTTGCTTCTTCTTCAGCACCAAGAGGATTTGGGTGAGAATAATACCCGCAATAAAGACCATCAGGCCCTTAATCCGATCGGCACTCTGAAGCACAATTTCCGTATCATGCTGACCGAAGCCCCCCACATTCGGGTTATTGGTCAGGGCTTCACCCGCTGCAACGGTTTGGCCCACAGAAACAATCAATTCTGGACCAGCGGGAATCGCTTCCACCACCGCATCCCCAGCATCGGGCTGGATCGTCACCTGGTAACCGCCGCCATCCAGCGGTTGCACTTCCGTCACCGTCCCGCCTGCCGTCGCCGTAAAGACATTGTTGTTCGTCTTTTCACCCGTGGGATACAACTGACCGCGACCCCGGTTGCCGCCCACATGGATCGAATACTTGCCAAAATGAACGGACTTGTCCGTGCGGGGATCGGGCGAGAGGACGGGGAACACAATTTCCTGGTACTCATCCCCAGGGACAGGTCCCACTAGGACGATATTGTCTTGCGCTTCGCTGTAGGGCTGGAAGTAGAGGTTGCCCACTTCTTCCTGGAGATCTTCGGGAATGCGATCGGGCGGGGCAATCTTGAACCCTTCCGGCAACATCAGCACTGCCCCCACGTTTAGGGGACCCGTACTGCCATCGCCATAGACCTGACGGGCATCCTTGTCGTAGGGAACCTTCACCACGGCCTTAAACACCGTATCCGGCAGCACCGACTGGGGCACTTCGATTTCGGTGGGCTTGCTAGCCAGGTGGCAGTTGGCGCACACAATACGACCCGTGGCTTCACGGGGACTTTCATACCCCTGCTGGGCATAGAAGGGATAGGCGGCGGCGGTTTGGGGTTGGCAGATATCCGCCAGGGTCCACAGGGATAGGGTCGCGATCGCGACGAGCAGGCCCCGAACCCAGACCTTGCGGGAGCGCTGGGCGGTCATCAATAGGGAATTAGTGATCCTCATTAGTTTGCAAACGCTTGTCATGAAGAGTGTTATGAAGAAATCTGAAAATTCTGGGAATAGCCCCCTACAACAACGGGAGCTAGGTCCACCAAGGGGCTTCACCGGTGCGGAAGTCGGTTTCCTGCCAGGGGGTAATCGAAATATGATCATCTATGACCTCGGTATGAACCAGCGCCAGCGAGAGGGGAGCCGGCCCCCGGACCACCTTGCCTTCGCTGTTGTACTGGGAACCGTGACAAGGGCAGATAAACTTGTTCTCACTGGCATTCCAGGGCACCACGCAGCCTAGATGGGTGCAAATGGCATTCAACCCATAGGACGCCAACGACTTGTCTTCGGTAATCACCATATAGGTCGGATCACCCTTGAGACCCTGCACCAAGGTGCGATCGCCCGCATTATGCGTTGCAATAAACTGGCTGGCAATCACATCTTTACCGAGTTCATCCTTGGCGATGACCCCACCGCCCGTGCCACCCGTGGCCGGAGGAATGAAAAACTTAACCACGGGATATAGGGCACCCAACGCAACCCCGGTGGCAGTCCCAAAGGTCAGCAGGTTCATGAATTGACGACGCCCCATACTGGGTGCATCTGGCGTTCCAGCAATTTGAGTCATGAGCAAGCTCTCGGAAAATGGACAGGTGTGTTCAGTATGGATCAGGGCGGGGCTACGCAAAAAATGCGTCGAGCCACGTTTGAGACAGAACTTTACAGTTTTCTCATCGTATTATCACATCTAGTGGAAACGCTAAACTTGAGTCCCGCCAGATGATTGTGTAACAAAATGTAAACACCTTGTTGGAGGTACGGTCGAGGGCCTGGTCCACGGTACTGGAGAGGAGAGAGACTCAGGAGATTCTCTTGGGGAGACGCTACGCGAACGAAAACACCATTGTGGGGTAGGCATCCTGCCTGCCCCTGAGACAGCCGAGACGGCTATCCTACGTTCAATGTGTGTGATCTGGTGATCTACTGAGATTGCTTGGGGTACAGTGAAGAGCTTGGTGCCCGGTACTGCGGTTGGGTATTTGCTTGGGAGGGAAGGCGCATCCCATGACTGGAGAAGATCTACGCCAGTTGTTGTTACAGAAGTGGGGATATTCCTACGACATCCGACTGCGGCGGACCCAGGGCAAGATTTTTGTGCTGGTGATGTGGCGGTATCTGGAGCAGGCATCGTTCCCCCTCAGTGAGACCGACTACTTGGCCCACCTGAATGCGATCGCCAGTTATCTGCAAGCCTGGGGCAGTGTGGAGCAGGTGGTGACCTATATCCAGCAAACCCGCGAAAAACCTCGGCTGGGCAAGGCCGTCAGTATTCCCCTGGATTTGGGCGATCGGGCCTCCGAGTGGATCATTGAGGAGTGATCGTGGCCATAGGATCAATACGGTTATTACTCCCCCTCGCCCATGTTGGGAGAGGGAGCCGGGGGGTGAGGGTCAGCCAACTCCTAGCGATCGACCGATCCCATAATCACATCAATACTTCCCAGGATGGCCACGATATCGGCGACCTTCATGCCCCGTAGTAGCTGGGGCAGGATTTGCAGATTATTGAAATCTGCCGCGCGAATCTTCCAGCGCCAGGGGAACACCGAGTCGTTTCCGATGATGAAAATCCCCAGTTCACCTTTGCCGCTTTCAATGCGCACGTAGTGTTCCCCGGCGGGAATCTTGAAAGTGGGGGCGACTTTCTTGCCGATGTACTGGTAGTCAAAGCCATCCCATTCCGACTTTTTGCCGCCCGCCAGCATTCGCTTAGCTTCCAGGTTTTCGTAAGGGCCACCCGGAATTTGGTCGAGGGCTTGGCGCAGAATTTTCACCGACTCGCGCATTTCGCGAATCCGGACTAGGTAGCGGGCTAGGCAATCCCCGGCGGTTTCCCAATGCACCTCCCAGTCGAAGTCGTCATAGCACTCGTAGTGATCCACCTTGCGCAGATCCCACTGGACCCCTGATGCCCGTAGCATGGGACCCGATAGCCCCCAGTTAATCGCCTCCTCGCGGGTGATCACGCCGATCCCCTCAACCCGCCGCCGGAAGATGGGGTTATTGGTGATCAGCTTTTCGTACTCATCGACGATCGGCAGGAAGTAATCGCAAAAATCATGGCACTTGTCGATCCAGCCGTAGGGGAGATCCGCTGCCACCCCGCCAATCCGGAAATAGTTGTTATTCACCAGTCGCGACCCGGTTGCCGCTTCCCACAGGTCATAGATCATTTCCCGTTCGCGGAAAATATAGAAGAAGGGGGTTTGGGCACCGACATCCGCCAGAAAGGGGCCAAGCCAGAGCAGGTGGTTGGCGATCCGGTTCAGTTCCAGCATGATCACGCGGATATAGCTGGCCCGTTTGGGAACCGGGATATCAGCCAGTTTTTCCGGCGCGTTGACCGTGATCGCCTCGTTGAACATCCCCGCTGCATAGTCCCAACGGCTGACGTAGGGAACATACATGACATTGGTGCGGCTCTCGGCGATCTTTTCCATGCCCCGGTGCAGATAGCCCAGGACGGGTTCACAGTCAATCACATTTTCCCCATCCAGGGTGACAATCAACCGCAGCACCCCGTGCATGGAGGGATGGTGGGGACCCATGTTCAGGATCATGGGTTCGGTTCTGGTCTCAATCCGTGTCATCGGTGGCTATCCCTTGCCGTTGGCGATCGTTTTGGGGGGTTGGGTTCAACGCTCATCCCGCTCAGGGGGTGTCCCGGCCTAGGGGCTGAGGCTGAGGGTTAGTAAATAGTCCTTAACAAATTGTGCTTAACATTATAGGGAATCGCGGGTGTTCTGATGGAGGGGGTTGGCGATCGCGGGATGTTGGCTGAAGCCGATGGGCACGGGTGGGAACCCCAAAGACACGAAGGACACCAAGGATCACGAAGGAAGTCTCGGTATGACGTTTTCCCATGTTCCGGTTTTGGCGCAGGCGTTGGTGGCGGGGGTGGCGCTGCGTCCGGGGGGACTGTATTTGGATGTGACGGTGGGCGGCGGCGGGCACAGTGCTCTGCTCCTGGCGCAGGACGCAAATGCCCAGGTGGTGGTGATCGATCGTGATCCCCAGGCGATCGCGGCGGCTCAGGCGAGGCTGGCGGAATATGGCGATCGCGTCCAATTTTGGCAGGGGAATTTTGCCGATTACTTCCCCACCCTGGGACCTGTCCCGCCACTGGGCAAATTTGACGGCATGATCGCGGATCTGGGGGTGAGTTCGGCCCAGTTTGATACGCCGGAGCGGGGGTTTAGCTTTCGCCATGCGGCCCCGTTGGATATGCGTATGGACCCCAGTCAGGCGCTTACGGCGGCGGATATTATCAACACCTACGATGAGCGGGCCTTAGCGGATCTGTTTTTTACCTATGGGGAAGAGCGGTTTTCCCGGCGCATTGCCCGCCGGATTGTCGCCCAACGCCCGTTTGACACCACGACGGATTTGGCTAACACGATCGCCCACTGTTTTCCCGCTGCGGCCCGCACCCGGACACGGGGCAAGGCGATCCATCCAGCAACCCGGGTGTTTCAGGCGTTACGAATTGCGGTGAATCAGGAACTCACGGCCCTGGAAAGGTTTTTGGCACAGGCTCCAGCTTGGCTAACCCCTGGCGGACGGATCGGCATCATTAGTTTCCACAGCTTGGAGGATCGGCTGGTCAAGCATCGGCTGCGCGAGTCGGCAATCCTGACGGTGGTAACCAAGAAACCGATCGTGCCGACCCCAGAGGAGGTGGCCACCAACCCCAGGGCGCGATCAGCGAAGTTACGGCTGGCAGCGCGATCGTTGGCCTAATGGTTCAGGCACCCTATGGCTCAGGGGTAAACCGCTCGATCAAGTCCCGATGTTGGGGGTATTGGGTTAACAGTGTCGCCCGATCGCCGATCTGAAAATCCGCAAATTCAAAGCCGGGACTGACGGTACAACCAACGAGACAGGCGCGATCGCGATCGTTTGTCTCGTCCGGCGTTGGGGCGACTTCCGCACAGAACCAATGACCTGCCGGAATCAGCACTTGGGGTCGATAGCCTTGGGCCAGGTCAAGGCCGAGGTGGTGGATCTGGTGCTGCCCCGTCGGATCGAGTTCATGTACCCAGAGGCCCACCCCCTTGTAAAAATGCCAGCCTTCATCGGATTGCAGGCGATGCAACCGGGAGATCTGGGTCCCCACCAGCAGATAGTAAATGGCCGTACTACAGGCGCGATCGCCCCGTGGCAGGGAGATCCGGAGCGGCGATCGATAGGTTTCCCGATAGTAGCCCCCTTCAGGATGGGGCTGAAGGGCAAGGTGCTGTAGCCAAAGTTGCCAATCCATCAACACCCCTCCTAACGTTCAGTTTCAAGAAACCTTGACAAATATCTTGACAAAGATAACGATTTTCGCGTGTCCGTGGACCGCTTCATCTGCATATCTTGGCAACTCTTGCAAACTTGGGATATGGTCAAAGGCAGGCAGGGTGGCGGGAATGTAGACGGCATGGGGTGGGCATACAGTGGGGATTTAGGTTACGGATTAATCATAATAGGGGAATAATAACGGGGAATGGTACCAGTGGACCCTCACCAGTTGATGGGTCGGGTAAGCCCCGATGCCCTACTGGCACGATCGACTCACAAACGCCGTTCCTATTAACAGCAGTCTGTCTCGCAACTGACCTATCTTTTAACCAACAGCAAGGACCTCTCAATTTTCTGATCAAATAACTTCATGAGGTAACTTCATGAGGATGAGATACTCCCCTCGCTAGGGTAACCAGGTCGTTGTTAGAATCTAACCCTTTTCAGCTAACAGGGGCACTTCTAATCCATGAATGGTGAGCAGCATCAGATTTACCATTATCTCGTGATTTCAGATGGTCAGGGTAAGCGCGTGATTCCCCTGGAGTCTTCAACCTACTCGATCGGGCGCGATCCGAATAACTCCATTCCCTTGAAATCGCGCTGGGTGTCGCGCCAACATGCGATTCTCCTGCGGGTGACCCTGCCTGACTCTAATAATTACCTTTTTCGGATTATCGATGGCGATCTCCAAGGTAAACGTAGCACCAATGGCTTACTGATCAACGGACGATCGCAAATTTCCTATGATCTTAAACACGGCGATGTTATTAATTTTGGTAAAGATATTGAAGCTCATTACTATACCACCTATACCGAGATTGCAGCCCAAGCTCTACAACAGGAAGAAATTAGTCAAATCCTGAGACAAATTGAGGAAGAGCAAGAGAGTGCCCTCGAAAAAACACTAATCACAGATGATGTTGAGTCCAAGGAAGTATACGAAACCTCCTTGATTCGACTGGCTTCTTTCCCAGAGCTAAATCCTAATCCCGTGATTGAGATCAGTATGAAGGGAAAATTAACCTATCTTAATCCGACGGCGATTCAACTTTTTCCTGAATTACAAAAGCTGCTCCTAGCACATCCCATCCTCGCGGGAATTTTACCCATTGATAAACATCGTGAATTTCAGAAACATATTGAACGAGAAATCTATGTCAATAATCGCTACTTTCGACAACTCGTTCACTATATCCATGAAAGTGATCTCGTTCGGAGTTATCTGGTCGATATCACAGATTATAAGCAAGCTGAGGCAGCCCTACGCAAAAGTGAAGCTAAAAATCGTGCCTTACTGGATGCCATCCCGGATCTGATGTTGCATCTGAACTCTAGTGGCATTATTCTCGATTTCAAGGTTCCCAAGGGGCATCCCTTACAAAACTCATCTGCTAACTTCATCAGTCAAAATATTTACCAGATCTTGCCAACCCCGGCGGCGCAACAGATGATTCGCTATGTGCGCCGTTCCCTGCAAACCAATCGCACGGAAGTGTTTGAGTATGAATCCCTGGTTGATGGCAGTATCCTGTTCTACGAAGCCCGTATCGTGACCATTTCCCAGGATGAAGCCTTGGCCATTATTCGGAACATTACCGATCGCAAAGGATTTGAAAAGCAACTGCTCTACGATGCCCTGCACGATGCCCTCACTGGCTTACCGAACCGCAATCTATTTATGAACCGCCTCTCCCACGCGATCGAATTGACGAAACGGCGAGATGATTATCTGTTTGCTGTGCTGTTTATTGATCTCGATCGCTTTAAGGTGATCAACGATAGCCTGGGGCATATTGTCGGCGATCAGTTGTTGATTGCGATTTCTCGGAAATTGGAAGCCTGTTTGCGATCGGGCGATACGGTTGCTCGCTTGGGGGGGGATGAGTTTGCCATTCTGCTAGAGGATATTAACACCCCCCATGATGCCACTGCGTTGGCTGAGCGCTTGCAACGGGAGTTATCGGTTCCCTTTTATCTCGATCACCAGGAAGTCTTTGTGACCCTAAGTGTGGGGATTGCCCTAAGCACCACAGGTTATCAGTTGCCAGAGGAACTGTTGCGAGATGCGGATACGGCCATGTACCATGCTAAATCCTTGGGACGTGCCCGCCATGAATTATTTGATCAACAAATGCACGATCGGGCAGTGGCGCTGCTGCAACTGGACAACGACCTGCGGCGGGCCGTGGAACGCCAGGAATTTCTGTTGTATTACCAGCCGATCGTCTCCCTCAAGACTGGACACATTACCGGCTTTGAGGCGCTGGTCCGTTGGCAGCATCCCCAACGGGGACTGGTTTCCCCCAACGAGTTTATTACCCTAGCCGAGGAAACCGGCTTAATTATCCCGATCGGCGATTGGTTGTTACGTGCCGCCTGTGAGCAAGCCCAGCAGTGGCAGCAGCGATTCCCCCGATCGTCCCCCTTGACCATGAGTGTGAATCTTGCCAGCCAGCAATTTTCCCAACCCCAATTGGTCGAGAAGGTGGAGGTGATTCTGGCGGAAACCGGTATGGCTCCCGGTAGCCTCAACCTGGAGATCACTGAAGGCACCATTATGGAAAACATCCAGTTTTCTAAGGATATTTTTGCGGCCCTGAAGCGGTTGAATGTCCAACTGTGTATCGATGACTTTGGGACCGGTTACTCCTCCCTGAGTTACCTGCACCGCTTCCCGATCGATATTCTCAAGGTCGATCGCTCCTTTGTGAACACGATTGACCCCCTGGCCGAAACCCACGGCGATACCGGCATTGAAATTACCCAAACGATTATCATGTTGGCACATAATCTGGAACTCAGCGTCGTGGCGGAAGGGATCGAAACGATCGAACAACTGCGCTATTTACGAGAGCGAAATTGCGAGTATGGCCAGGGATATCTGTTCGCACACCCCCTCTCCGCCTCCACCGCAGAGACCTTGTTAACCGAGAATCCGATTTGGTAGTGCTCCTGGTAGCGTGCTTTAGCCATGACCTCCCCTCCCCCGCCCCCCAAACAACCGCATCCCGTCCTGACAACCCTGACCAACTTCATCCAGACGGTTGTCCCAGGCCACTTTTCCCAACTGAAACTTAAGCCCAATGCCCAGGTCCCAGAGTTACGCCTAGAAGATCCCCAAAATCCAACCCAACACAGCAGCCCCTACCCCCTCCTGGGGGACTACTACACCGTGGGTCGCAGCAGTTCGTGTGATATTAAGGTGCGCAACCCCTTGGTGAGTAAACGGCATCTGACCATTGAGCGTGATCCCCACCGACCGGATTGGTTCTGGATCAAGGATGAGCAATCCCAAAATGGCCTGTATCAGGACAAACAACGGGTGACGCGGCAACGCTTACGGCATGGCGATCGCTTTACCCTCGGTCCCCCGGACTTGGCCGATGTCGTCACGCTGACCTACACCACGCCCCAGGCCACGCTGCCCCCCACCCAAACGGCAGTGCTCACCTTGACCGCCCTGGCCCAAAACCTCAAACCCCGTGCCCGGGTCCTCAAACTCCAGGTTCATGATCCCCAACATCCCGATGCCCACGCGGTCCCCTATCCCTTGGCGGGTGACCATTACCGCCTGGGGCGCAGCAACCGACCGGACGCGTCGGATCTGGATATCAATGTGCAAAACAAGCAGGTCAGCGAGTTCCACCTGGCGATCGATCGCGATCCCCAGCACCCCACCTGGTTTTGGCTGGAAGATGTCGGCTCGACCAATGGCACCTATCAACGACGGCAGCGACTCACGGGGCGGCACCGCCTTCGACATGGCGATCGCTTGACCCTGGGGCCACCGGAACTCAAGGATGTGGTCACGCTCCAATGTATTGATCCCTACCTGCGTGTGCTTCGGTATGGGCTGTATGGGTTCACCGGACTCAGTCTCCTCCTGGGTCTCTGGATCGGGCTAGCTTGGCAAAAATTCGCCGTGCGGCCCCTCCCCCATTCGATCCAAGGACCGGTGATCGTCTATGCCCGTGACAACACCACCCCCCTGCGGGAACCCTACAACCGCGCCCATATTGAGTTTGAACGGTTATCGGATTTCTCCCCCTATCTCGCCAATGCCGTCATCGCATCGGAAGATACTCGCTTTTACTGGCACCTGGGGGTAGACCCGCTGGGCATCCTACGGGCGATCGTCACCAATGTCCGAAGCGGCTCGGTGCAGGAGGGGGGCAGTACGGTGACCCAGCAGTTGGCCCGCAGCCTGTTTCGGGATTACGTGGGCACGGAGGATTCGGCGGGACGCAAGATCCGGGAGGCGATCGTTGCCCTGAAGTTGGAAATGCTCTACAGCAAAGATTTCCTGATGCGAACCTACCTCAACCGGGTGTATCTGGGCAGTGGTAGCTATGGGTTTGAGGATGCGGCCCAGTTTTACTTCGGCAAATCCGCCCGTGACCTCACCCTCTCCGAGGCGGCCACCCTAGTGGGGATTTTACCGGCCCCCAATAGCTTTAACCCCATTCGCGACTATGAGGCTGCCGTCCAAGTCCGCGATCGGGTCCTCAGTCGGATGGTGACCCAGGGCTTCATCACCGAAGCCGAGGCCCAACGGGCGCGTCGTTCGCGGATTGAGATTAACCCCCGTGCGCGGGAGCAGTTGGAAAGCACGATCGCCCCCTACTTCTACGATCACGTGTTTGCAGAACTGGAACGCCTACTGGGCAGCCAACTGGCCCAGGAAGGTAATTTCATTATTGAGACCGCACTGGACCCCAGCATCCAGACGGCAGCGGAAGCGGCGTTGCAGCGCCTTGTGAACAGTGATGGTGTGGCCTTGGGGTTTGACCAAGGGGCGATCGCGACGATCGATGCCCACAGTGGGGCCATCCTGGCAATGGTGGGTGGGGTGGACTATGCCGACAGCCAATTTAACCGGGCCACCCAAGCCCTGCGCCAACCGGGGTCTACCTTTAAGGTGCTGGTATATGCGGCGGCGCTTGAGCAGGGGATGTCGCCGCACCAGACGTTTTCCTGTGCACCAATGACCTGGCAAGGGCAATCTTTTTCCGGGTGTGAGCGGAGCGGTGGGGCAGTGGATATGTACCAGGGCATGGCCCAGTCCGAGAATGTGGTGGCGCTACGGATTGCCGAGGCGGTGGGCCTGAATCGGGTGGTGCGGCTGGCCCAAACCCTGGGGATTGAGTCGCCCCTGAATCCCGTGCCCGGTCTAGCCCTGGGCCAAAGTGAAGTGACGGTCCTGGAGATGACTGGTGCCGTGGCCACCTTTGCCAATAACGGGGTCCATAACCGCCCCCATGCGATTCAGCGGGTTCTTGACAGTGGCGATTGTCGCGATCGCAATGATGCCCAGAGTTGCCGAGTGATTTACGATTTTGCCAAGGATGCCGATGCCAATCAACCGGGCGTGACCTCCGACGTGGCCACCACGATGACGGCCTTGTTGCAAGGGGTCGTGCAATCCGGAACGGGACGCAGTGCCAATATCGGTGCCGGGGCGGCTGGGAAAACGGGCACCACCAACGATAATGTCGATCTGTGGTTTGTCGGCTATCTGCCGGGGGCGGCGATCGCAACGGGGGTGTGGCTGGGAAACGATGATAATTCCCCCACCAGTGGGAGTAGCGCGATCGCGGCGAAGCTATGGGGGGATTATATGGCCCAAGTCCTGGCCCGTCTCCGTTAGGGGGAGGATCTGTCCTACCGTTCCCCCTGGCGATGGGTTACGGACTGGTGCGATCGCGCAGCGTTAGTGGCTTATGCCTCAGCCCCCTCGCTACTGCCGGTCTCCTCCGCTTCCCCATTGGAGGGCGGGACCAAGGCCACCGCCACAATTTGATCATCTTCATCTAGGCGTTGGACGCGTACCCCTGTTGCGGCCCGTGACTGGATCGAAATCGCATTCACCGCTTGGCGAATAATAATCCCCCGACTGGTAATGATCATCAGTTCATTGTCCGCCGTTACCGATCGCAGGGCCACCATCTCATCGTTGCCCACGTGGGATTTGAATTTCGTCGCGATCGTGCCTTTGCCCGCCCGATTTTGTAACCGGAATTGGGAAACGGGCACCCGCTTGCCGTAACCATTGGCCGTGATCACTAACACCCACAGATCTTGATCTGCCGCTGCCAATTCATCTAACTCAGCATCGTCCGTTTCCGGCTCATCGCTTTGGGCGATAGTCGCCACCACGCTGCTAGGTAAAATGTCCATCCCCACCAGACCATCCCCTTCGCGCAGGGTCATCGATCGTACGCCCCGTGTGGCCCGTCCCAAGGGACGCAATTGTTCATGATTGACCTGGAAATGAATCGCCATCCCCTGGGAAGACCCAATAATAATGCTATCTTCAGCACGGGCAAGGCGCACCCAACGTAGCTGGTCCCCTTCTTCTAAGGAAATGGCAATTAAACCATTGGCACGGATATTACTAAAAGCAGCAAGTTCCGTCTTCTTGATGTACCCCTTTTGAGTCAACATGACCAGATATTCATCTGCCGCAAATTCTGAGACAGAGACGATCGAGGTCACCTTTTCGTCATGGGGAATCGGCAGCAGTTGCACAATGGGAACCCCCCGTGAGGTGCGTGATCCCGCCGGAATTTGGTAAGCTCGCAGGCAATAGACAATCCCCCGCTCGGAGAAGAACAACACACTGTCGTGATCACAACAACTGAGGAAGTGTTCAACCCCATCATCTTCCTTAACCCGTGCCCCCGCTTTGCCGCGCCCATCGCGACTTTGGGAGTCAAAGGTGTTGACGGGCATCCGTTTGATATAGCCCTGTTCCGTCAGTAGAATAATGGCCTTTTCATTGGCAATAAGGTCAATATCCCCTAGCTCACCATCGACGTGTTCAATCACGGTGCGGCGCGGGTTTCCGTAGGATTGCTTGAGTTGCAAAACCTCAGCTTCAATCATTTCCAAAATGCGATCGCGTCGTGCCAAAATATCTTGCAAATCGGCAATCCGGGCTTGCAGTTCCTCGTGTTCCTGTTGGATTTTTTCCGCTTCCAAGGCCGTTAGCCGCCGTAGTTGCATTTGCAAAATGGCATCCGACTGGGCTTCACTTAAGCCAAAGGAATCCATCAACTCCTGACGGGCAGTGGGCGCATCAGCCGCATGGCGAATCAGGGCAATCACCTGATCTAGGTTACCGAGGGCAATGAGCAACCCCTGGAGTAAATGATCCCGTTCCTCGGCTTTTCGCAATTCGTAGCGGGTGCGGCGGGTAATGGTTTCCACCCGGAATTCCAAGAAGACTTCCAGGAATTGCTTGAGCGACAGGGTTTGGGGTTCCCCATTCACCAGCGCCAGCATATTCACGCCAAAGTTGGACTGCAACGGCGTTTGCTTATAAAGGTTATTCAGAACCACCCGTGCATAGGCATCGCGCTTGAGTTCGATCACAATGCGCATCCCGTCCCGATCGCTCTCATCGCGGATATCGGCAATGCCTTCGAGCCGCTTTTCATTCACCATTTCGGCAATGCGTTCAATCAACGCCGCCTTATTGGTTTGGTAGGGCAGTTCGGTGACAATAATGGCATCGCGATCGGGACGGCCCCGCACTTCCAGGGTTTCGATCGTCGCCACGCCGCGCATCGTAATTGACCCGCGTCCCGTCAGATAGGCTTCCCGAATGCCGGCAGTTCCCAAAATTTGACCGCCCGTGGGGAAGTCTGGTCCTGGAATGTGGCGCATGAGTTCCTGATCGCTGATCGCCGGATGGTGGATCAGGGCAATCAGACCATCGACCAGTTCGCCTAAATTATGGGGCGGGATATTAGTGGCCATGCCCACGGCAATCCCGGAGGAGCCATTGAGCAGGAGTTGGGGAATGCGGGCGGGGAGGACCAAGGGTTCCTGCTGCGACCCATCGAAGTTGTCGGTGAAGTCAACGGTTTCCGATTCAATATCCTGGAGCAACCCATCGCGGGTAATCGCCTGCAAGCGACATTCCGTGTACCGCATGGCGGCGGGGGGATCATTATCGACCGAGCCGAAGTTGCCGTGGCCGTTGATCAGGGGGTGCCGCATGGAAAAGTCTTGGGCCATGCGCACCAGGGCATCATAGACCGCCGTATCGCCGTGGGGATGGTATTTCCCCAGCACTTCCCCCACCACCCGGGCGCATTTCCGGAAGGGGCGATCGGGCATCAGGCCCAACTCATGCATGGCGTAGAGAATGCGACGATGCACAGGTTTCAGACCATCCCTGGCGTCGGGGAGTGCCCGCCCCACGATTACGCTCATGGCGTATTCCAGATACGATCGGGACATCTCATTCCGCAAGTCGGTTGGGACGATCCGGTCTGGGGCTGTACTCATACGGGGGAACACTCCGAAAAACGAAACTAGCTTGGCTCGGTTAGGAAAACCATTGATTTGCCGTTGATTTGCCGTTGATTTGCAACCAATTGCAAACTATTGTTATAATCTTAACATATTTCGGCTTTTAAGGGTTACCCGATCGGTGTTTTCTAAGCTGTCCGCATCCCGTGCGATCGCGATATCAATAGCCTCCTTTTCGTAAACTCCCAAGGGACTCAGGGCACTCAGCTACACCCATCTTTTCGTGAAACGTTGTATCTGGATGTCTTTGGGATTCCTAGCTGCTCCCAACTTCGCTCTATCACGACGCTATATTCGACTCAATTTCAAGATGCTCACCTGACAGTTTCGTGCACTATCGACGCTTTGGTAAAACCAATCTCAATCTTTCCGTTTTCTCCTTAGGAACCATGCGCTACCTCGGTTCCGAAAAGACTGCTATGCAAACCATCCAAGCCGCGATCGCTGCGGGCATTAACCATATTGAAACGGCACAAAGCTACGGTCAAAGTGAGATCTATTTGGGCAAAGCCTTACGAGAATTGGGTATCCCACGATCGCACCTTTACCTAACCACAAAACTTTTACCAACCCCCGATGCCAAAACGCTACAACAAGGGATCGAGCATTCCCTGGCCCGCCTTCAAACGGACTATATTGATTGCCTTGCGATTCATGGTATCAATACCTGGGAACATCTGGAGTGGCTCACCTGCCCCCAGGGATCGATGCAGGTCCTCCAGTCAGCCATAGAGAAAAAACAGATTCACCATTTGGGTTTCTCAACCCACGGTTCACTTGATCTCATCCTTGCCGCCCTAGAAACCCATTTATTTGAGTTTATTAACCTCCACTATTACTATTTTTTCCAACACCACCTCCCCGCGATCGCCTGGGCAGCCCAAAACGATTTAGGCATCTTGATTATTTCCCCGGTTGATAAGGGGGGCCAACTTTATGCCCCCTCACCTTTACTGGCTGAACTCTGCCAACCCCTTGCGCCCCTAACCTTTAACTATCGTTTTCTGCTGAGTGATCCACGCATTACTACCCTCAGTTTAGGGGCCGCGAATCCGGCTGAATTGGCCGCAGCGTTGCAAGTGGCCGATCGCACGGAACCCTTGTCGCCGGAAGAACACGCGATCGTCGATCGTCTGGAGCAGCAGCAAAAACAAGCCCTAGGCAGCGATCGGTGCGCCCAATGTTATCAATGTTTGCCCTGTCCTGAAGGCATTCAGATTCCTGAAGTGTTGCGGCTGCGTAATCTGGCGATCGCCTACGATATGACCGAGTTTGGGCAATATCGCTATCGAATGTTTGAAAATGCGGGACATTGGTTTCCCGGACGGCGGGGCGATCGCTGTACGGATTGCGGCGATTGTCTCCCGCGCTGTCCCGAAAATCTAGCGATTCCCACGTTGTTGCGGGATACCCATGAACGGCTCAAGGGACCTGCCCGTCGTCGCTTATGGGAATCCTAAGCCGGTGAATTTGGGCTTAATTGCCTTGCTGGCGGGTGCCCTCATGGCCCTGGCACTTCCCACCGGGACGGTGCCGCACATCGCCTCCCTCAACCTGTGGTTGTTAGCCTGGGTGGCGCTAGCGCCCCTATGGGTGCTGATGGTGGGAGATCGTCGTCAACGGCGAGGGCTGCGGCGAGCGGGGGCCTGGGGCCTGCTGTGGGGAGGGGCCTATCACGGCATTGGTCTGGTGTGGATTACGGGCCTGCATCCGTTGATGTGGCTGGGGGTGCCTTGGTGGGGCAGTGTGGCGATCGCGGGATTTTGTTGGACCTTTATTACCCTCTGGGGGGCCGCGCTGGTGGGGGTTTGGGCAATGGCGATGGCCAGTTTGCACCGCCTGCCGGGCAGTCAGCCCTGGTTACGGATACTTACTGGCACAGCCCTCTGGCTAGGGTTGGAATGGCTTTGGAGCCAAAGTCCCCTGTGGTGGACGGCCCTCTCCCTCACCCAAAGTCCGGGGAATCCTGTGATTTTGCATTTGGGCCAATGGTCCGGTCCGGCGACGGTCGCCGCCGCGATCGTGGCGGTCAATGGTTGCCTAGCCGAAGCATGGCTGGGGTGGAACCGCGAATATCCTGCCGTCCCGACGAAACCGATCGCTGGGTGGGTTGATCAAGGCGATCGATTACCCAGCAAGGAGTTGCTGCAACCCGCCCCTACAAAATTCAAAATTCAAAATTCAAAATTCAAAATTCAAAATCTAGGATGCCAACGTCTCTGGGCGATCGCGTTGGCTCTATTCCTGGTTAGTCATGCGATCGGTTTGTTTACCTGGGCTACGGCCCTGGGGGATTCACCAGCACGGGCGTTGCGGGTAGGCTTGGTGCAAGGCAATATTCCCACCCGGATCAAACTGACTCCCGTCGGTATTCAGCAATCTTTTCAGCACTACACCGCCGGCTACGAGCAATTGGCGGATCAGGGGGTGGATGCGGTTCTCACCCCGGAAGGTACCATTCCCTGGCTTTGGGAGGGGCCACAGCGGACGCAAAATCTGTTTTACCAAGCGGTGCGCGATCGCGGTGTGGTCACCTGGTTGGGGACCTTCACGACACAGCAGGGACACCTGACCCAAAATCTGTTGACCTTGGGGGGCGATGGCGAGACGATCGGGCAATATGACAAGGTGAAGCTGGTGCCCCTCGGTGAATATATTCCCTTTCAAAGCTGGCTGGGGGGCTTCATTAATCGCCTGTCGCCGATCACCGCCACGATGGTCCCTGGCAGCATGGATCAGCAAATGACCACCCCCTTTGGCCCCGCGATCGCCAGTATTTGCTACGAGTCCACCTTTGCGGAACTGTTTCGCCGACAGGCCCACCACGGTGGGCAATTTATCCTAACGGCCTCGAACCTTGATCCCTACAGTGAACAACTCATGGCCCAACATGAGGCCCAGGATGTGATGCGGGCGATCGAAACCGATCGCTGGGCCGTGCGGGCTACCAATACCGGCTATTCTGGGATCGTCACACCCAGGGGGAAGGTCCAGTGGCGATCGCAGCCCGACCGCTATCAGGTTCATGCCGCAACGATCTACCGCCGCACCACCCAAACCCCCTATGTGCGTTGGGGCGATGGGTTGACCCCGCTGCTCCTCCTGGTGGCGCTGGTGGCCCAGATCCGGCTCCGGTTAATTGCCCATTAATTAACGTCAGTTCGATGGCCCTCACCCCAACCCCTCTGCCTGGGGGAGAGGGGCCTAAAACCTTGATCATGCCGTTACTCTCGCCCCATTGGGGAGAGGGGGCTGGGGGGTGAGGGCAATGGGGCGGTTATCGCACTCGCTTTAACCGCCAATTTGTGACATGGTGCGGCTATAGACCCCCGTTGGGGTGCCCGCATCCCGCTGTTTGAAGTTAATCTCTGGTTTCTGGTGCAGGAGTTCGGCTACCTGGGTGCGCAGTTCGGCCAGGGGGAGTCCTGCCCTTAGCATTGCTTTGAGGTTAATTTGGCCCGTTTCGTTGAGCAGGCAGGGCCGTAGCCAACCATCCGCCGATAGCCGCATCCGATTGCAACGATCGCAAAAACATTCAGACATCTGGCTAATAAAACCCAAGGTGCCCTTCGCGCCGGGAATTTGGAATACATCCGCTGGCCCATTCCCCCGCACCTGCCCCGTCACCAACCCCCAGCGATCGCGAATTTGCTGCCGGAGGCTCTCCGAGGCAATCCAGCCGCGATCGCCAAACAGGGCCGCATTCCCGATCGGCATGAACTCAATAAACCGGACGTGCCAGTGACGATCCAGCGTCAACGCCGCCAAATCCAAGACCTCGTGATCATTCACCCCCGGAATCACCACCACATTTAACTTGAGCGGATCAAAGCCGACCTGATGCGCCGCCTGAATCCCCTGCCAAACCTGTTGCCACCGCAAGGGTCCCTGACTGCCGACGATCGTGGCGAAAATCTCTGGGTCGAGAGAGTCCAGGCTGATATTGATCCGGCGTAACCCCGCGTCATAGAGATCCTGGGCCACATCCGCCAGCAGAAACGCATTGGTACTCATCGCCAGATCCTGGGTGGCCGGCATCGCCGCGATCGCCCGCACAATCTCGACCACATCTGGGCGCAGGAGCGGTTCGCCCCCCGTCAACCGGAAGCGCGTGAAGCCCACGGGAATGAACACCTCGCGGAGTAGGGTCAGTAGCTCAGGGGTCGTTAACCACTCTTGGCGCTGCACATAGGCGAGATCCGCCCCGGTCGGCATACAGTACTGACACTGGAAATTACAGCGATCGATGAGACTGACGCGCAGATAATCAACCCGATTCATGCCGTCCAAACCCGCGGGGTAAGTCATTATTCCTATGGTAGAGCAAACCGATCGTAACGTCTGGCGTTCTCCCCTGGGGCAGCGTGATCAAAATCACCAACAACCGTCATCGGGTCTGTAATGATAAGATTTGAAGTAGGCATCGACTTAATTAAGTTTGGCTTGGCTGACTCGCTGCAAACGCCCTAATCTCAAGCTAGTTAGGGGATAGAAAGCAAGAGACCGTACCCATCGCTTGAGGTTGAGTGGCATCAATGATCCATAATTTAACGGTTAACCCGCGTATCACTGCAACGAAATAATGATATAGAAACCCAACGGCTATTGACGATATCCGCAAATCCTTGGCTAAGTGCAATTACCAGTCTACCTAACGAAATTTGGATTAATACCTGTCAACTGATGGGCAAATCGAAAAATACAAATTTTGTCCTCCCAAGCCACTTAATCTTGTTGATTAGGGTATTTCAACTGCTCTGTTCCCAGATTACTTGAAATGCCGTGATATCGATTGGGACCTATTGGAACCCCTTGTTTTGAGATCCCTCGTTTATCTGACTCGTATCATTTTCGTATCATTTCGTATGACCTGTTTTGTCATTTGAGTGGCCTAATGACTATGAACCTAACATCTTTGAACCTAACACCTTTGCGTCGCCTGATCTTACCCATTGGGGTTGCCGCTTACCTGGTGGCCAGTGTGGGTCTGAGGCCGGTGATGGCCCAACGCAGTGAGTTTCCGGGGCGCCGCCTGGGGGGTGGCTCACGGGGGGACTGTGCCGTGGATAGCCGCGCCCTGGCAGCCCTGAATCCGGCGAATAATCTGGGGGTGACCGCCCGCCATCAGCCCGCCCTCTACTTTGCCATGCCCAAGCTGGAGTCCGCCTATCCGGTTGACTTCTTGTTGCGGGATACCCAGGGCGCAACGGTCTATGAAACGTCCCTCAGCACGGGGACGGGGGGGGACTTTGTGGGGGTTCAAATTCCCGCAAATAGGCTCACCGTTGACCAGGACTACCAATGGTATTTGGCGATCGCCTGTCATCCGGATGATCCGGCCCAAACGGTGGTGTTATCGGGCTGGCTCCGCCAGGTGTCCCCGGTGCCAGCGGTCAGCACGGCGGCTGGGGTTGAGGGTAAACTAGAGCAAGTTAGGGCTGAGAAGGCGGCAGGACTCTGGAGCGACGCGATCGCCACCCTCGTGGAGTTACGCCAGACCGATCCGGATCACCCAGCCGTACACCAGCAATGGACCCAACTTCTGGAAGCCCTCGCCCTGGAGGCCCTTGCTGACCCACCCCTAGCCGGTAAGTTGTAGGGCTGATGGTGGCAACGAGCCAGCCAGTCAGTATGTGGGCAGCTTGCTCAGGAAAACCCGTGCGATCGTTCTTACGGTATCTACGCCAATCCGCCCGTGACCGGCTACCGGCCTCCCGACACTTTGAGGTGGTGGGCCGATCCGTTGCCCTGTCTAGTGTCTTGGTCACGGCGCTCTACTTGGGCTGCCAAGGGTTGGTTGGTCTCGACCCGCTGGAGTTGGCCGTGTTTGATCGCTGGGTGCAACTGCAACCAGAAGCTAAACCCGATCCGCGCTTGCTGTTGGTGACGATCGATGAAGCCGATCTGCACCACTATGGCTGGCCCCTCTCGGATGACCGGCTCGCCCAAGCCCTGCGCCAAATCCAAATCCATCAGCCCCGTGTGATCGGCCTGGATTTATATCGTGACCTTCCCCACCCGCCGGGGGAAACAGCCCTAGCGATCCAACTCCAAGCCGCCAACGTGATTGGCATTACCGACGTGGGCAGTGGGATTGCGGGTCCGCCGGGGGTGCCCGCCATGCGGATTGGCTTTAACGACCTAGTGCTGGATGGGGATGGGGTGGTTCGCCGCAATCTGTTATTGGTGGCCGCACCGGAACAGGACTATTACTCCTTTGCCCTGCGGGTGAGCCTAGCTGCCCTACCGCCGCCGAATTTGGCAGTGCGCTATACGCCGGAGACCCTGTTTCTGGGAGAGACCGCGATCGCGCCCCTAGCCCCGACTGCCGGGGGATACCACCAGGCAGATACCCGTGGCTACCAAATCCTGCTGCACTACCGTACCCAACGGGCCGTTGCTCCCACGGTGACCTTGACCGAGGTCTTGACGGGGAAGGTCAATCCGGATTGGGTGCGCGATCGGGTGGTCCTGATTGGCACGACAGCCCCCAGCCTCAAGGATCAGTTTTATACCCCCTACAGCCCCAGCCAACAGCACCAGTTTCAACTGTCGGGGGTGATGATTCATGCCCAGATGGTCAGCCAACTCCTGGATATCCTGACGGGCACCCCGCGTCAATTCCGCTTCTGGTCCCAGGGGCAGGAACTTCTCTGGTTTTGGGGATGGACGGTGGTCGCCGGGGGGCTGGTGTGGTGTTTGCGGGAACCGCTCAGGTTAGGACTGGCCGCCCTCCTCGGTCTGAGCCTGATTGCCGGTACCGGTGCCATCCTCTTTAGCCACCTGATCTGGATTCCGGTGGCGGCTCCGGCCTTGGGCTTTCTGGCCACGATGGGGCTGGTGATGGCCCAACGGTTGCGCTATACCACGACCCGCGATCACCTGACGGGATTGTTGAATCGGGAGGCCTTTGTGGAGCAAGTGGGACGATTACTCACCGGTCAGTCCCAGCGTCCCGGCTCGTTACCCCTAGGGGTGCTGGCGTTGACGATCGCGCGTTTCCAACGTATCCAGGCCAGTTTGGAAGCGCCGGGGGGGGATCGGCTTCTTCTTCAGTTTGTGGATCGGCTGCGGACCTTGCTCCCGCGATCGGCGGCGATCGCCCGCATCGGTGAGGCCGAATTTGCCGTTAGCTTGCCGGGGGACTCCACCATGCTGACCGCCCTGGCGACCCAATTCCAATCCCGGTTAACGGAACCTTTCCTGATCCGACAAAAACCCATTACGGTGACGGCCATCCTAGGGATTGCCCTGTCCCAAGTGGATTACCAGTACACCCCTGAAAATCTCTTGCGCGATGCCCGCACGGCGATGTATCGTGCCCAGTCCCTCGGCAAAGCCCACTATGAGGTATTCGCCACCGGTATGCAAGAAGCGGTCGTGGCACAATTGGCCATGGAAAGTGAACTCCGCCAGGGGATTACGGCCCAGGAATTTGTGTTGTATTACCAGCCGATTATTTCCCTCAGCACAGGCGCGATCGTCGGGTTTGAAGCCTTGGTGCGCTGGCAACATCCCACCAAGGGTTTTGTGCCGCCCCTCGCCTTCATTCCCCTCGCGGAGGAAACGGGCCTGATTATTCCCCTAGGCTACTGGATTTGCCAAGCGGCCTGCCAGCAAGCCCAGCAGTGGCAAGCCCAATTTCCTGAGCGATCGTTGCTGCTGAGTATTAATCTATCGAGTCGTCAGTTTGAACAGCCCGATCTCACGGATCATTTAGCTCAGATTATCGCGGAAACGGGGGTGGCTGGATGGCCGCTCAAGTTTGAAATTACCGAAAGTATGGTGATGGGAAATATTGAAACCGCCATCGATCGCATGTTGCGCATAAAAGCCTTGGGCTGTCAGCTAGGGCTGGACGATTTTGGGACTGGTTATTCTTCCCTCAGCTATCTTCGTCGCTTTCCGGTCGATACCCTCAAGGTGGATAAATCCTTTGTGCAGAAAATGGGCGAGAGCCATGAAGATGCTGAGATTGTACGCATGATTGTGAATTTAGGGCATATTCTGGGCATGGATGTGATTGCGGAAGGGGTGGAAACCCAAGCGGATGCCGATCGGTTACGATCGCTGAATTGTGATTTTGGTCAGGGGTATTTCTGGGCCAAACCCTTACCCGCTGATCAGGCGACGGACTTATTGCAAAACAGTTGATGTAAGGCTAACGGGATAGCCAAAGATGCGTCGCCATGCTGCACTTTGTCGCAACGTTCAGAGCTTTGTGCAACCTTTATCAGAGGGAATAATCGAGATGAGTAAAGAGATGGCTAACCGGCTCCAGCCCACACCCCAGCATCATCCCGCACGGCTCATCACCCAGGACTGGCTTGCAAGAGGTCTGGGGATCACGGCAACCCTGCTCCTATGGGGGGGAACTGCACTGCCCGCCTGGTCGCAAACCTTGAGCGAAAAAGTGTTGGCAATGGAGCGGGATTTGGAGCAGGAATTTGAGACCTATTTTGGTCTTGATCTGGCCGACGTTGACCAACCCCTAGAGGCGATCGCCCAAACCCTAGCCCAACTGGACCAAGCCACCGGGACCAAAGCCGCTGTCCTCTGGGTGATTCCCCGTGGCGACCATCTTCATCTCGTCCTCCTCACGGCCAAGGGGGAACCGATCGTCCGGGATTTGTATGACGTACCCGATGCGACCCTGCGGCGCATGGTGAACCAGTTCCACCTGGAAACCCACAGTTCCCCGAACCAGGTCAAAATGACTGCGGCGCAACAACTTTATCAATGGATCATTGCGCCCTATGCCGACGACTATTTGACTGCCGAAGGCATCGATACCCTGTTATTTTGCCTGGGAAATGGGGTGCGGAGTCTGCCCCTAGCCGCCTTCCACGATGGCGAACAATTTCTGATTGAAAAATACAACGTTACGCGCATTCCGGCGTTCAATTTGATCGAGACCGATTATGTCGAACTGAAACGCGGCACCCTGCTGGCAATGGGCGCTTCTGAGTTTCAAGATCAGGCCCCCCTCCCCGCCATCCCCACGGAACTGACGAATATCCTCTGGGAACTGCGATCGGAACGTCCCCCCCAGACCCAGTGGCAGGGGCAATCCTTCCTCAATCAGGACTTTACCCTTTCCCACCTGCGCCAACAGGTAACAGCGCAACGCCCGACGGTCGTCCATCTGGCGACCCATGCCGCCTTCCAGCCCGGTCAGCCCGACCAATCCTATATCCAGTTTTGGGATAGCCAACTGACGCTGGATCAAGCCCGCCAGGTCGCTTGGAACAACCCTCCCCTGGAATTGCTGGTCCTAAGTGCCTGTCGCACGGCGATCGGAGATGATCAGGCGGAATTGGGGTTTGCCGGTTTAGCCCTCAAGGCCGGGGTCAAATCCGCCCTAGCTAGTTTGTGGAATGTCAACGACAAGGCCACCCTGGTCCTGATGAGCGAGTTCTATCGTCAGTTGGGCACCACCTCCACCAAAGCGGCAGCCCTGCGACAGGCCCAACTCCGGATGTTGCGGGGGGAAGTCCGGGCCGAGGGAGATCACCTGCTCCTGTCACGCGGGCCTGTCCCCCTGCCCGAAACCCTCAGTGATGAAACCGTCGGGGATTTGTCCGCTCCCTACTATTGGGCTGGGTTCACGCTAATTAGCAGCCCTTGGTAGGCCCAACCCACCTAATTTACGTGCGTGCGACGACCCTCACCCCAACCCCTCTGCCTGAGGCAGCAGGGCCAAAAAGCTTGATTTTGCGGTTACGCCTCCTCGCCCTTTTTGGGAGCGGGGGTGAGGGCCATTGGGCCGTGAAACCCATGTTCATTTGGGTTCGGAGAAGTCCCACAGAGTTGTCGAAACCAATCCGCATTCGCTAGGCTATGCATAGTCGTAATGAGTACGACTTATTGCCAGTCTTAAAGTCTACGTTGACCCACCGTGGGGGACGTAGGCCCACGATGCAGTCCTTCTGAGGGAGTCTTAGCCCATGATTAAGGTAGTTGGTATTGGTGGCAGCCTCCGGCCAAACGCGCATAGCTATCAGGCGTTACAGCTTGCGCTCCAGCGGGTAGCGGCATTGGATGCGGCAGTGGAGATCCTAGATTTACGATCGCTCACGTTACCCTTTTGTGACGGGAGCCAGACCTATCCTGACTATCCCGATGTGGAAACCCTGCGGCAGACAGTCCAAGGGGCTGATGCTTTGGTTCTGGCAACCCCGGAATACCACGGCAGTGTGAGTGGGGTGCTGAAAAATGCGCTGGACTTGATGAGCTTTGATCACCTGTCCGGTAAGGTCGTGGGCCTGATCAGTGTGTTGGGGGGGCAAGCCAATAGCAATGCGCTCAACGATTTGCGGGTGATTATGCGCTGGGTTCATGCCTGGGTGATTCCGGAGCAAGTGGCGATCGGGCAAGCCTGGAAGGCATTTGATGAGGCAGGGAAGCTGTTGGACGAAACCCTACAGCAACGCTTGGATAAGTTTGCCCAAAGCCTGGTTGAACATACGGAAAAGCTGCGCTAAAGCAACGCCTTAACCATCAGGAGTGCCAGCTTGCAAGGCCTCCAACGTGGCGAGAACTTCCTGGCTGTGGATGGCGGGCCGCACGGCGACAAACCTTGCCCGGAGAATCCCCTCTGGATCGATGATGAAGGTGTGGCGCAGGGAACGGTAGCCCAACCAGGAACCATAGGCTTGACTCACCGTCCCCTCCACATCGGCTAGGAGGGGGAATGTCAGCCCTTCCGCCTCGCAGAATGCCGCATGGGCGGTCACATCATCGGCGCTGACACCCAGGATTTGGGTATGGTGTGCCCGATAGGTGGGTAGATCCCGCTGGAACCGTTGGGCCTCCAGGGTACAGCCCGCCGTGAAGTCCTCTGGATAAAAGTAGAGAACCACCCACTGGCCCCGATAGTCCGCCAGGGAGATTTCGCCATCGCCCGTATGCGTGGGCAGGGTAAACAGGGGAGCGGGTTGATCCAAGGCTGGTTGGGGTCCCCCCAGGGCCAAAGCTGGCGCGATCGCCCCCGGCCACCCCACCCCGATCGTCAGTCCTAAGCATAGCCACAAGGATAGGCACAGGGATAGGCATTGGGACAGGCAACGGGAGAGAACCACCGAACCGCAACGAACCCACGATCGCACGGGATAACCTCACTTAACAGGGGACAGGGGCAAACAAAGCGGCTTCCAAGGATTGTAGCGCCTGGGTGAAGTCGTCATTGACGATCTGTACATCAAACTCATCGGCAGCGGCGACCTCGGCCCTGGCTCGTTCCAGCCGTTGGACGATCGCGGCTTCGGGATCTTGGCCCCGTTGGCGGATTCGCTGCTCCAAGGCATCCAGCGAGGGTGGCAGGATGAAGATTTGCAGGGCATTGGGGAACGATCGGCGCACCTGCCGCGCCCCCTCCAGTTCAATTTCGAGGACGACCCAGTGGCCTTCCTGGATGTGGCGTTCCACCGCCTTGCGGGGCGTGCCGTAATAATTACCGGCAAATTCAGCCCATTCCAGCAATTCCCCCTGGGCCACCATCCGTTCAAACTCCTCGCGGCTGACAAAGTAGTAGTGCTGGCCATGGATTTCGCCGGGACGGGGCGATCGCGTCGTGGCGGAAACCGACAGAAACAATTCAGGATGGCGTTGCCGGAGGGAGGCGAGCAGGGTGCCCTTACCTACACCACTTGGCCCTGTGAATACGATTAATTTACCTGCCATCAATTTACCTGCCATCAATTTACCTGCCCTCATAACTCCCAAGTTATCCTGTATAGCGCGATACAACTGATATGGATTAAGTGTAATCAACTTCTCGGAGAAACTCAAAGGTGTCTGGAAAGAGCGCAAGCCGTGGGTTTGGGAGAATGGGCCAATCGGGTCCATCGGGTCCAATCTACTTTTCACTGACCTCCTTGGGCATTAGGAAGCGATTAGCGACGGTCTCCGGCTGCATGGCGGAAAGAATAATATGACCGGAATCGGCAATCAGGACTGCACGGGTGCGGCGGCCATAGGTTGCATCCACCAACTGACCGCGCTCACGGGCCTCGCTGATGATACGCTTAATGGGGGCCGACTCTGGACTGACGATCGCGACCACCCGATCCGCTGCCACGATATTGCCAAAGCCGATGTTAATGAGTCGCATGGCCATACGCAGGCTGGCTGAGCGGTCGGCTCAGGGGATAACGCTGATACGTCCCATACTATCGATAATTCTCTCAGCCTACAAGAATTTGAATTTTGCAAGCTGTTGACTTCACTACCTTAGCTGCTGCCTGTCAGGAGTTACGTCGAGACTGGGTGCCCGCGCGTCTGGAAACAGTCTACCAGCGCGATCGGTATACGATTTTGCTGGCTCTGCGCACCCTCGATCGGCGGGGCTGGCTCAGCCTGTCCTGGCATCCCCAAGCAGCCCGCCTTTGCCTGAGTCAACCGCCACCGCGTACCCCCGATACATTTACCTTTAGTGAACAACTGCGGCACCAGTTATCGGGATTGGCTTTGGTTGATCTGGCGATCGTTGCCCCTTGGGAGCGGGTGATTGATCTCCAATTTGCCCGTCGTCCGGGGGAGGCGATCGTCTGGCATCTCTACGGCGAGATTATGAACAAATACAGCAATGTATTGTTAGTCAATGCAGAGAATACGATCGTCACGGCGGCGCACCAGGTCAGCGACCAACAATCGCGCGTTCGTCCGATCCAAACTGGCCAACCCTACGAATTTCCCCCGGCCCTCCTGGCTCCAATCCCCAGCATAGATGAATCATTTACGTCCTGGCAGGAACGCCTGAACTTAGTGCCTAAACCCCTTAAGCAAAACCTGTTGCAAACCTATCGGGGCCTGAGTTCGCCCTTAGCGATCGCGATGATGCAGGCGGCGGGTCTTAGCCCCGATTGCGATACCGTGAGCCTGAATTCAACCGAATGGCAAGCCCTTTTTACCCAGTGGCAAATCTGGTTACGCTGCTTGCAAAAGGGTGAATTTATGCCCGGTCTCACCCCAACAGGTTATACCGTTTTAGGCTGGCAGATACGCGAACCCGTCCCCTCCGTACAGGAACTCCTCGATCGCTACTACACGGAACATATCAACCGTCAAGAATTTCAGCAATTACACCATCGGATTCACCAAAAGTTAGGCAATCTCCAACAAAAACTGGCCCAGAAAATTGCCAGTTATCAAGCCCGTTTAGCAGAATCCGATCGAGCCGAAGACTATCGCCAGCAAGCCGATTTACTCATGGCCTACCCCCACCAATGGCAACCGGGAATGTCGCAAATCACCCTTGCCGATTTCGTAACGGGACAGCCCGTCGAAATTCGCCTTGATCCAGAAAAAACGGCGATCCAAAATGCCCAGAAGCGCTATAAACAACACCAGAAACTCAAACGGGCACGATCGGCGATCACCCCCCTGCTGGCTGCGGATCAGGCGGAATGGGCCTATCTAGAGCAGGTCGCCACGATCGTGGCGCAAATTACTGGACAAACCCCCGATGATCTCCAGGCATTACAGGAAGTCCGCGATGAATTAATTCAACAAGGCTACCTCGATGATCCCCTCGCCATCAGTCGGCAGGCACGGGTGGCCCATAAAGCAGCCCATAAAGCAGCGAGTAAAAGTGAGGAGATAGCTAATCTCAACTGTTATCGCTACCAGACCCCCCAAGGCTTGGAAGTCCTCATTGGCCGCAATAACCGTCAAAATGACTACCTCACCTTTCGCCTAGCCAATGCCTCCGATCTCTGGTTCCATACCCAGGAGATTCCCGGTAGCCATACCCTCCTTCGCCTACCCCCCGGTGCCGTCCCTGATGAACAAGACTTGCAATTTACGGCGGATCTAACGGCCTACTACAGTCGGGCACGGGAGAGCGATCGGGTTCCCGTCATTTATACCGAACCCCGCCATGTCTATAAACCCAAAGGCGCTAAACCGGGCATGGTGATTTACAAGCAGGAAACCGTCATCTGGGGCCAACCTCAACGCGCCAAGGTGCAGCTTGGCTTGGGATAAGTCGGTAGGATCAGTAGATGACCAATGGAAGGTGGGCTAGCCCTCTCGGCTGTTTCCGGGGCAAGCAGAATGCCGACCCCACCCCCCAACCCCCGCACGCGGGGGCGAGACCATTGTTTTTCGTTAGAAAGATAAACCCGCCTCCCTACTTAGTCACGATCGTCGTTTGCCGATCCAAGCAATAATGACTACCCGATCAATAATGACTACCCGACTGCCGGTGGTGAATCGCGGTCATCCCCTCGGCCTCCAGAACCGATCCTTGATGCACGATCGCATAGACCAGCCAGTGATCGCCCACCTCCATCCAACTTTCAACCTGGCATTCTAGATAGGCGAGGGCCGCGTCTAGGATTAAGCACCCATTGCTACTGGGATGGTGGACCAGTTCGCTAAAGGGATTGGCTCCGGGGGTCGGCTGGTAGCTAAAGTGACGCCGGACGGCTCGCCCCTCTTGCAGGAGATTGAGAACAAAGGGAGCCTGGGGCCGCAGGAGTGGCTCTGCCTGGTCAGCAGCGATCGCCAGCATGATGCCCGGTGGGTTAAAGGTGGCCTGCGACACCCAGGCCGTGAGCATTCCCCGATGGTGGTCGCCGACCTGGGTCGTCAGTACACACAGAGACCCAATCACGCGCCCGACTGCTTGCGCGGTGCGATCGGCAGTCTGGGCTACCGTTACCCCTGGACGGGCAGGGCGTTGCTTTTTCCGTTTGCGTAGCCGTTGGGCGAACTCGGCGCCGGCATCCTCGCACATTTGCAGCGTCATGGCCGTAGGGCTGAACCGCACCCGGATTGGGTCAAAGCCGAGGGAGAAGTTGGCATCGCGCAGTTTAGTCTCGATCAGATCGATCGCTTCCCCACTCCAGCCATAGGAACCAAAAACACCGGCCAATTTGGTTTTAGGAGCTGTTGCCAGGATAATCCCCAGGGCCGTTTGGATTTGGACCGGGGCATGGCCGCCTAGGGTGGGGGAGCCGATGATAAAGCCATCACAGGCCGAAATCACACGGGTGAGATCATCGGGATCGGCGGATTCACAGTTGACCAACTCAACCGCTGCCTGGGCCTGGATCAACCCCTGGGCGATCGCGCCGGCGATCGTCGCCGTATTGCCATAGGCCGACGCATAGAGCAGGGCAACCCGCACATCCTGGGTGGTTTGCTGCTGACACCACTGGCGATAGTCGGCCAGCAGGCGGCTCAGGCTATAACGCACCACGGGACCGTGGGCGGGGGCGTAGCAGGTGGCGGGTAAGGCTGAGAACTGCGCAAGGGCATCGGCCACCTGTTTCGCCTGGGGAGCATGGAGACAGTCGAAGTAGTAGCGACGATCGGCCTCCAGTTGCCGCCAGTCCTGATCCCAGAGGGCAGCACGACACACATGGGCACCCAGGAACTTATCGGTATAGAGAATTTGCGTGGCCGGGTCATAGGTACACAACCCGTCGGGCCAACGGGGAGTGGGCACGGTGAGGAATTGGAGAACATGGCCCTGGCCCAGATCGAGGGAGCTATCCCCCCGGACCGCTAGCAGCCGGGTTTCCCAAGCGGGGAAGGTGGCCTTGAGGGTATTGACGGCAGGGGGGGAGCCGACGATCGTCGCCTGGGGAGCTAGGTCCACAAGGGCTGCCAGCGTGGCCATGCGGTTGGAGTTGACATGGCCCAGGATGATGAAGTCCAGGGTTTTGAGGTCAAGCCGTTGCTGAAGTTCGGCCAGGAAAATTTCCGTGAAGGACTCACCCGGCGGGTCTAGGAGAGCCGTGCGATCGCTTTGAATCAAATAGGCGTTGGCGGTTGTCCCCTGGCGGCGACCATATTCAACCTCAAATTTCAGCCGTTCCCACGTGCGCGATCGCAGGACCTGGGTGTGGGACGCAATTTCAGCCACTTGCACATCACGGGGCCGGGAAGCATTGGGGGCAAGGGTCGGGGAAAGAGTAGTCATGGTTTTTGTTGGAGGGTAGGGGAGAAGGGAGAAGGGAGAAGGGAGAAGAGAGTAATTGGCTCCCCTCGCCCCCCAACCCCCGCACGCGGGGGCAGGGGGCTGTGGGAGAGGGGCTGGGGGTGAGGGCCACGTTAATGGCTATGCCCGTTGCTGTGGGCCTGCTGGCGTTGGCGATGACGTTGGGAGATCCGCTGTTCGGGGTCGATGCCATCGAAGGTTGGGGGGAGCCAAACGCGGATGATGAGGAGTGCACCTAACACGAGGAGGAAACTACAGGTGGCTAGAACTTGACTCCAGGGAGTTTCCAAAATGCCGTGGACAATGATTTCTCGCAGAACGGAAACGATCGAAACTTCAACGGCAACACCGATCGAAACGCGATGTTCTTGCAGATAAATAATGAGCAAACGAAAGAGTTCTACCAGGATCAACAGGAACAAAATATCCGCTGTCACACGGGGAAAATCCAGGGGTGGCAGGAGGGATAAAAACAGTTCCCGAACCTCCATCACCATAAAGCTGAATAGCCCAATGCACAGGCTGATGACAATGAGATCCTGGACTGTTTCTAGAATCCGAATCACGCGACCGCTGTTCAACCAATTCGCTCCCGTAGTCGATAGGGAAAGTTTGGTAGGTGGAGTTTTAGCCGTAAGAGTTTCGTGCATGAGCATAGTAGAACATCCTCGATCAGGGGTAAGAAAGTATCGTCAAAACTAAGTCAAGACTGCAATACCAGACTGCAATACCAAATTGGGCATCATCAATGGTAAATAGGCTTTAGCGTTCAGGGTCAATTGTCACTATTTTTAGAAAGACCCTTCGACAAGCTCAGGGTGAGCGGAAAGCTCAGGATGATCGAAATCTTGTCCTTTCGGGCTGAACCTGTCGAAGCCATAAGTTTCTATCGTCGCTACTCGCTACTCACTACTCACTACTCACTACTCACTAATAATGATTACCCACCTTGCGATGGTGCACTGCTGTCAACCCATCAGGCTTGGCAACCCGCCCTGCTTGCACTTGGCAGTAGACCAACCAGTGATCGCTACAGGCCATCCGACTGATCACTTCGCATTCCAAATAGGCGAGGGCCTCGGCCAAAATGGGTGAGCCGTTACTGCCGGTATAGGTGCTAATACCTGCAAAGCGATCGGCACCGGGGGGAAAGCGCTTGAGGAAGTGTTTCATTAAGCCCTGATAGTTGCCTTCCTCTAGGACATTCAGAACAAAGCGATCGCCGACTTGGAGCAGGGACACGATCGCCCGATCGTTGGCCACAGCGATCGTCACGCCCAGGGGTTTAAAGCTGCTCTGGATTACCCAGGACGCTAACATGGCTCCCGTCACTTCCCCCTTGCGGGCCGTGAGCAGGTACAGGCCATTACTGAGGCGACCCAGGGCTTTTTCCAGATCCGAGTTCACTGCCTTCAGTTGTTTCACCGTGCGATCGCGGTTGAGCCACTGCCCTAGGTCAGTTCCCGCTTCATCACAGAGTTGATCGGTGGCTTCCGTGGGCGGCGCTTTGATTAAAATGGGTGGGAAGGCTTCCGTTAGCCCGATTTCCCGCAGTTGATTGCGAAAAGGGTAGAGGGGTTCATCCTGACCAGCCCCGGATTCAAATACCCCAAAGGCTTGCTTTGGTGAGGCTGTAGTGAGGATCGTGCTGAGGAGCGGATGGGCGGTTGCCCCTGTCGTTTGGGGGGGCATCCCTACCACAAAGCCGCCCGCCCGCCCTAGAATTTCTCGCACATCATGGGGATGGGTACTGCCCATGTCTACCAGTTCAACGCCCATCCCGGTACGGCTAATCCCGTGGGCAATGGCCTGAGCCAAATGCTCGCTATAGCCGTAATCTTCCGTATATAGCACCGCCACATAGGTTGCCGTGGCCACCAGTGCCTCACTCCAGGTGCGATAGCGATCGAGCCAAGTAGCAATATGATGTTGCAAGAGTGGCCCGTGGCCAGTCGCAATCAGATTGATTGTCAGTGGCTCAATGCGCTTCAGGGCCGCTAAGACCGATCGGGCATTGGGACCCATGAGGCAATCGTAGTAATACTGGAAATCTGCCGCCAGCATCTCTGGCACCTGATCCACCAAACAGTCATCGCAATAGTGCATCCCAAACACGTCGCAGGTATACAACACCTGCGTGCCGGTATCGTAGGTGAGGATGGTATCGGGCCAGTGGAGATTAGGGGCTGAAATAAACTCCAGGGTATGGCCATTCCCTAACTCTAGGCGATCGCCCTGCTTGACAATGCGATGGGCAAACGGGCGATGCACCATGTTCTCCAGGAATTGAATGGCCACCTTAGAACCCACGATCGTGACCTCAGGGACCAAAGCCAAAATATCGCTAACTAGGCCACTGTGGTCCGGCTCCGTGTGGCTGATGATCAGGTAATCCAGACGCGAGAGGTCCACCAGCGTATCCAGATAGTCGCAGTAGAGGGCCTGGAATTTACGATGGGACGTATCAATCAGGGCTGTTTTTTCCCCCTGGATAAGAAACGAGTTGTAGGTGGTGCCGTTATTGAGTTCAAACTCGATATCAAACCGCTCCCGATCCCAGTCCAAACAGCGCAGGGCGATCGTGTCTGCCGCAATTGTCTGGGTTTGGAGGGTCAGCCGCCCCTGGGGGGGAACCTGGGGAGCCATCTGGAGACCCGGCTGCGGGGCCAATTGGGGAGTCACTCTCGGCAGGCGAAAATCCGGTTGGCGGGGAGTAATCAGTGTCACCATAAGCGCGATCTCACTGCGTGGGGTCTAAGGTGATAATCGCGTAGAGTGCATGGCTTGTAAAATGTCAATTTCAAAAGCGAAACATTAAGAATTTATATAATTTTGCTCCTTATTGATTGCATTTACTAAAGATTATGGGCAACGAGGTTCTGAGGCGACGGTACCTCCCGATTGACCGGTTCTCGTGGCTGTATCGACGGCAGACCAGACTGACCCCACGGCTTCAGGTCAACTCCAGGGCGAGATCGGGCCTGGGTGCCAGGGGAAAGGGAACACGATTGGCGGCAAGATCTCCAAGTTTCACCAAGAACTTCGTGTCCTCTGGGTGTTCTGAGTGTCTTTGGGGTTTTCTAGTGACTCTGACCGCAAGCAATCGTTTGGCCGATCGAGCTTAACGATCGCCCTAGGCCGCAACTTAGGCCGCAACTGACTCAGGTGCCACAACTGATAAGGAAGCAGCCCTTAGGAAGACACCCGCATCTTCAACGTCTCTGGGGGCAGGCAAATCAAATTGTCATGATCGACGCGGATCAGTCCTCGTTGCCGCAACTTGCCCATTAAGCGGGTCACCGTCACACGGGTCGAGCCGATCGCGCCCCCAATTTGGGCATGGGTCAGCGGCCAGGGCAGGCAGTAGCCATACTCATGGGCTTCACCATATTCTTCAATCAGCAGCGTGAGCAACCCCAAGAGGCGATCGGCGGTTCGACGTTGCCCCAAGGCACTGAGCCACAACAACTTGCGCTGATGCTGATAGCGGAAGGCTTCCATCACCTCGCGTCGGAAGTGGGGCCAGTTATCCATTTCATGCCAGTACATCCACAGGATGCTGGTTTGCTCGACATGGGCATAACTTTGGAGCGTAAACGGCGACTGCACCAGGATCTCAAAGGGTTCCCCTGCCCCCACAAAACCGAGAAAGGCATCTTCTAACTCGGACTGCTGGGCTAGGGAAGTGGGTTTGCGGGTTTTTAGCTGGGTGTTGCCCACCAATCGGACGGTTCCCCGCTCGACCAGGTAGAGCAGGCCCGGACGGGCGGGAATGCGTTCGTCCTTGCCAAAAACCCGGCAGCGATAGTGACTTTGTGCCCAATCAATGAGCCGCTGCCAGGTGAGGAAGGGCCGCGCCACGGTTGGTGTCAGCGTATCTGGGGAAGGGGCGGTATCTTTCATGGCTTGTAATGTCGTCATAATCAGGAGGATGCAGGTGTCTTAACGTTTTTTATGAACTGGGTGATTGGGTAAGGGTAGATACATTAACGATGCAGCCGTTACGCCTTAAAAGCAAAATTCCGCTTCTCCCATGCGCCACTAGACGATTACACCCTAGCATTTGGGGATTGGGTGTTGTCATCCCCCCCCTGCCCATTTCCCTAGGGCCAAGCACGACGCTTGACATTATGCTTGACACTATGAGCGTGTAATTTTCCCTACTCTTCCCTAGCATAGGAAAACTGAGTATCAATTGCCTCATCCTGAAGAGGGATGTTGCCCCAGTACGAACACGGGGCGCAGCGCACAGGGCATTCTCGCTTTGCCACGATCGCGGGTGGTACCTGAATCTCCAGAGTTGGGTTAAGCTCTACATACATAAAATTGAGATTGGGTGCGGTCTGGGCACGATCGTGGGTGATCCTGAATCGCCGTAGCTACGTGGGATCGTCCGTACCTGCTGCGCCCTTGCCGTGCCTCTAGCTGCCAATGGTGATGAATGCTATAACCTCAACCCCCACGATGCCCGTTGCAATCCCATCGGGAACTAGAGCGGCTTCGCCCCAGTCGGCTCCCGTCGCGGCAACGGCGCTCCCTGTTAAGCACCTCCGCTTCCAATGGGGACCTAACGCTCAGGTATTGGCGTGCGACGATCGCGTGAGTGAGTTTGAGGGGAGTCCCAACACTGAGCCATCCCATGACTTGGCCCACCTGATCGTTGCCGCCTGTGAGAACTTACCTTGGTTTCCCGGTGGCCCCCGGAACCTGGTGTGCATGGCGGAATATAATGCCGTGTTGCTGGAAAATCTTTTTGATAAAACCTGTAATGCCGTTGTCTTTGGCACTTCGACCGATCCCCAGACACTGGCCGCAGCGATCGTCCACATGGAGTGGTTTGTTAATCAGCACTACGCCCCCTTTCCCATCTCGGCGGAAGCGGCCCTGCAACGGTTCTTGCGCTTCATTGATCCGTTTGTTGTTTCCCGTCTCTTTCCCTATTACCTGGTGGTTAAACGGTACGAACGAACCCATGCTGACTATCGGCAAGCTGAGTACAACTTGCAATTTACCTCCTACGACCAGCCAATGGTGGATGAAGGGGGCTGGCTCGCCCAATGGTCGATCTACCGCCAACTGAAGGCGGCCCAGATCGCGATGGGGATGGTCAGTTCGGCCCAGGAGTTCCGGGTTGAGCAGATTCTCCAACAGCTTGATCAACTTCAACCCATGACCCACTCGGTTACCCCAACCCATGCCCCCAGGCATGACACCCCCCCTCGCGAGGAGGGTTCCAACCTTGGCCAGCGGCTAGCGGCGATCGAAACCCAATTAGCCCAGCTCGATCGCCTCCAAGACCGGGTCGCCGCTCTGGAAAGTCAGGTGTTGGCAAACGCTGGGGGGTAACCCTAGCGGGACCATCGGTCACCGAGTAGCCCCGATCCTGTAGGCCCGATCCTGTAGACCCAATCATCAAGTCGGCAACGATCGTCGTCACAACTTCAAGCGTAACGGGCGAAAACCCACCGGCCCAACCCGTGCAAAATTCATGTATTTATACCCACCTTATCTATAGTGCTATCCCAATCTATGGCTGTCTTCAAATCAGAATTTAAGTCGGAGCCGTTCCTCTGGATTCACTTGGCGGGGTTGGCAGCGGTGCCGATCTGGCTGGAGTTAGGTTGGCTGGGGTTGGCAACGGGTGATCCGGTGTTGCCGGGAGCGGTGGAGGTAGGCCTCGTGGCCTTGGTCAGTGGGGCCTTGCCTGCGGGGATGCAACTCCTGCGTCCGTTTTATATCTTTAGTATTCCGGGCCTGATGGTGCGGCCTGAACAGTTGGCCAAGTCCCAGCGGCAAATCCTACGTCAGATGCACGATCGCCGCAATTATGGGATCATGCTGGCTGTCCCCCTGCTCTGGGCCGCGATCGTGGCGCAGCTATACCGTTTGGCTCCCCTAGCGAGTGCCGCCAGCCCCCTGCCTGCCAGTTGGCATCTGGTTGGGTTAGCGATCGCGATCGCGGCCTTCACCCTGGCTAACCTGATGACCCAGGTGCCTTTGGCGGTCTTGCAAGTCTTGTTAACCCCTGGGACGGCGTTGGCGGCTCTGGAACCCTATCCCGTCGAACACATTGCTCAGGATTTTACGGGGTTCGGCTGGCCGGTCGATCGCATTCCCCTGGTTCCCGTGCCCGTGGCCACGGATGACGGGGCAGAGGGCTAGCCACAACCTTCCCGGCCAAGTTCAAAATTCAAAATTTAAAATTCAAAATTTAAAACGCCAACCCGCGCTCCCCCCAAAGCGATAAGATGCATTCATTGCCCTCATCACAGCTATGGACCTGTTAGAGTACCAGGCGAAAGAACTATTTCAGGCGATGGGCATTCCCGTCCTGCCTTCCCAATGCATCAGCCAGCCCCAAGACCTCAAAGGTCTCAAGATTCCCTACCCGGTGGTGTTGAAGTCCCAGGTGCGGCGCGGGGGGCGGGGGAAGGCGGGCGGTGTTCGGTTTGCGGAAAACACGATCGACGCGATCGCGGCGGCCCAGACCATCTTCAACCTGCCGATCATGGGGGACTACCCCGACATCATCCTGGCCGAAGCCAAGTACGATGCCGATCGCGAGTTTTATCTGGCGGTGGTGTTGGATACCAGCCTGCGGCGGCCCGTCCTCTTGGGGTCCCAGGAGGGGGGCATGAACGCCGAAGCCACCTTCAACCAAGTGCAACGGGTGATTGTCGATCAGGACTTTTCCCCCTTCTATGCGCGGCGACTGGCGATCAAAATGGGCCTCAAGGGTAAGCTGATCGAATCAGTGAGTACGGTCATTGAAAAAATGTACCGCCTCTTCCGCCAGCAGGATCTCGATTTGGTGGAGATCAATCCCTTGGGGGTGAGTGTGAATGGGGATGTGATGGCCCTGGATGGCAAGGTAACCGTCAACGATACGGCCCTGAATCGCCACGCCCACCTCCGGACCTTAACGGCGCGACTCACGCCCCCCCGTGCCCTACCGCCGGCATTGACCCAAGCCATGATCCTGGACCTGAAGGGGCCGATCGGCCTGATTTGCAATGGGACGGGCTTAACCCTGGCGACCCTGGACCTGCTTTACCAAGCCAAAGGTAAACCGGGGACCTGTCTGAATTTGGTCGGGGATGCCCAGCAGGACTGGCTCCTGGCCTCCCTAGAGGATGAGAGCGCCCCCCCCACCCCAGGGGAATACGCCCCCTTGGCCGCCGCCCTAACCCACCTGAGTCAAGATCCCCATCTACGGGTGATTTTGATTCACCTGGTCAGTGGCAGCCTGGATGGAGCCGCGATCGCCGCCACCCTGGCCAGTCACCTCAAACGCCAAGAGCGATTGTCCAAATCCCACCCTGGACCGGCCCTTGTGCTCCGGTTGCTGGGACCTAACCCAGAGGTAACCCAAACGGCCTTGAGTGCCTTGAGTGCCTTGAGTGCCTCGATCACGGTCGCGACGGATACCCCAGCCCCCGATGGCCTCCCGCCTCGTGTCTTTGGTTACGATATCCTGGCCGATGCGATCGCCCAAACCCTGCGGCTGGCCAAGGGTGAGAAAGCCAGTAAGCCAGAGAAAAGCAACACAACGGTGACTGCCGGTCGGGCCAATAAGACCCGCAAAGCCAGCAAGGCCAGCCCCCAATAGCGCCCCCTATGAAATTCAACCCGAAGAGTCAAGTCATTGTTCAGGGCATCCTGGAACCCCTAGGGCAAGCCTATGCCCCCCAGATGAAGGCATACGGGACCAATGTGGTCGCCGGGATCAGTGCGGCGAGTGAACAAACCGAGTGCCAAGGGATTCCCGTTTTTGATCTGGTGGAGCAGGCGATCGCCGCTAATGGCCCGGTCGATACCACGGTGATCCTAACCCCCCCCTATCAGGTCTTGGATGCGGCCCTCGAAGCCCTCATGGCGGGTATTCGCCAGATCATCATCCTGAGCCAGGGGGTGCCCCCGATGGATATGGTGCGGCTGCTGCGACGGGCAGAAAAACTCGAAACCCTGATCTTGGGGCCTAACTCACCGGGGTTGATCGTGCCGGGGCAAGTCTTGCTCGGTACCCATCCCCCCGCCTGGTATCAGCCCGGTCCTGTGGGGTTGCTCAGCCGCAGTGGCACCCTCACCTATGACGTGGCGCGGGAACTGACCCTGGCCGGTTTGGGCCAGTCGATCGCCCTGGGGATTGGGGGGAGTCCGCTGGTGGGTTCTTCCTTTTCCCAATGGCTGCAAATTCTGGATGAAGATGAGCAAACCGAGGTGATTGTGCTGGTGGGTGAACTGGGCACTGATCAGGAGGAAATGGCAGCTGAGTATATTGCCGAGGCGATCGATACGCCGGTCATTGCCTATATTGCCGGTCAATTCTTACCCCCCATGCCCCTGCCCGATCAGGCCCTCTTACCGCCGCAACACCGGATTATGCCCTTTAGCCTAACTGCTGCCAGTGCGGCTGATTTTGGCACTCCTACCCGCAAGGTCGCCGCCTTTAAGCAGGCAAAAATCCCGGTGGCCCAGTCTCCAGCCCAAGTCCCCGAACTGGTGAAAAAAGCGCTGAAGAAAAAGCATTAGACACCACCTGGCCAAAAACCCTGGGGTAGGGCAGACGTTGCCATGTTAAGATGCAAGACAATCCTGAAATCCCTGACGAAAGCGAGGTATATCAATTCATGGAAGCAGCACTGCTACTGGCAAAACTGCCTGAAGCCTATCAAGTCTTTGATCCCCTGGTCGATGTTCTGCCCTTGATCCCCCTGTTTTTCCTACTTCTCGCATTTGTATGGCAAGCCGCTGTTGGGTTTAGATAGGTTGCGATTATTAATCACAAAGCCTGATTTTGTAAATTTTTTGTAATAGTTTGTTGCGAGGGGACAGCCAATGTCCCCTTTTGTGTATTTGATTCAACCCAATTTAACTAATGAGGGGTTCGGGGAGCGATAAGTCCGGCGCTGTACCTGAAGAGAAGCGAGGGTAGGGAAGTGAGGGTAGAGAGAAGCAAATCTCTTTCCTCACTTCTCCCGCCTCTTTCCTTCTCAAACATGGACCCCCCGCGCTTGTCGATTCCCCTCCGCTACGCGGAAGCAAGCGACGATGCACATGAGACAAGCATTTACCAGTTAGTATGGCTCGTGGTAAACTATAGTTGTGCTGACCATGAACTACACCTACCGCATCTATCCAGATGCCGCACAGCAGACTGAACTGCGGTCGTGGCTTGAGACGTGCAGAGGCGTGTATAACTACGCTTTGCGCGAACTCAAGGACTGGATTGCTTCGCGTAAGTGTCCGGTAGACCGATGCTCGTTGGAGAAGGAGTATATCATTCCCGCTTCGGAGCCGTTTCCGTCCTACCACCGTCAGCAAAACAACCTGCCCAAAGCTAAGAAGCGATTTCCGCATTTGGGTAAGGTGCATTC